>ENA-ORLW01001222-ORLW01001222.1-human-gut-metagenome-genome-assembly--contig:-NODE-1222-length-29801-cov-5.449704_pt1 | contig 29801 bp, 5 predicted proteins | sample MGYA00243017_ERZ508829 | MGnify/ENA primary metagenome ERZ508829 (study PRJEB26277, sample SAMN04329776) | human gut metagenome | biome: human-associated habitat | host: Homo sapiens | place: USA...
AAAATTGAATTTAACAATGTACAAAATTGTACATAACTAAATTCAAAATTTTGTACATTTTCTTATTGACATTAACATGTACTTTTGTTTTTATACGAAATATAAAAAAAACAACGAATAAATGACAAGCCGTTAATCATACCTATTAAAAAAGATAGGAGTGGTTATTTTGTCAAGAAAGCAAATTTTAAATTGTATAAATAAATTTCAAAGCGACAATGAAAAGGAACGCTCACAAAATTATACAAAAAAATGGATTGAAATAATAAACAAAATTGAAGCAAATAAGTTTGACATAAAATGTAAATAACCTCTTTACAAATCGGGTCAATTTGTAGTATTATAAGTACATACAAAACCGGTTTGTTTTTATCAAATCTGAAAAGAGGAGATGAAAGCAATGAAGGTAGCAATTTATTGCCGTCTGTCTGAGGAAGACAAAAACAAGTTATCCAAAAATGACGATAGCGAAAGTATTCAAAATCAAAAGTCTATGCTAATCGAATATGCAGTACATAAGGAGTGGGAAATTTATAATATATACAGTGATGATGATTACACAGGCTCTGACAGAAACAGACCTGCATTCAATCAGCTTCTAAAGGACGCTGAAAGCCATAAATTTGATATTGTATTATGTAAAACACAATCGAGATTTACAAGAGAACTGGAAATTGTGGAAAAGTACATACATGGCTTGTTTCCCATCTGGAATATCCGTTTTGTCAGTATTGTAGATAATGCAGACACAGAAAATAAGGGCAACAAAAAAGCCCGTCAGATAAACGGACTGATTAATGAATGGTATTTAGAAGATATGTCGGACAACATTAAAAGCGTTCTGACAAATAAACGACGAAACGGTGTACATATTGGAGCGTTTGCGCTATACGGCTATCAGAAAGACCCCAACCAAAAGGGTCATCTTATTATTGACGAAGAAGCTGCTCATGTGGTTCGTGAGGTGTTTACGCTGTTTTCTCAGGGCATGGGAAAAAGTGCAATTGCAAGGTATTTGAACGAAAAGGGAATACCGAATCCAACGGAATACAAGCGTATGCATGGACTGAGGTATAAACAGCCTGTTACAAAGCAAAGTACATTGTGGAGATATTTTGCGATTGCGGATATGCTTGTAAATGAAATTTATATCGGTAATATGGTTCAAGGCAAATATGGCAGTGTTTCTTATAAAAGCAAGAAAAACAAGCCTATTCCCAAAGAACAATGGATTAGGGTAGAGGGCACACATGAGCCGATTATTGATATGACTTTATGGAACACTGTACAGGAAATGATAAAGCAAAAAGCAAAGCCATTCTCGAATGGTGAAATCGGAATCTTTGCAAGAAAAGTAAGGTGTATGCACTGCGGTTATGTTATGCGTTCAACTAAATCACAAGAACGCCGTTACTTAAAATGTGCTACAAAAAATGTCTGCAAAGACGCTTGCATAGGTTCTTTTATTTCTGTTTCCGTTCTGGAAGAACACGTGTTATCAGAATTAAAAAAACTCTCTGCAAAATATCTTGATATGGACGAACTGGAAAAGAACGTTGTTTTTTATCAAAAGCTTGATGAGAGAAAACAGAACCTTGAAACACAGTTGAAAGAATATCAAACAAAAATGATTCACTGTTCAACGGGTATCAAAACGCTGTACCTTGACAAAGTGAAAGGTATTATAACGGAAGATGATTTTATTCAGTTGTCTGCCGATTTGCATAAGGACAAAAATACATATGAAAATTTAATAAGCGAATTAACTACACATATTTCAGAAATCGAACAGAAACAAACGAATAATGCAAATAACAAGGAACAGCTTGAAGAATATTTGTCTTTAGAACATCTGACACATGATATTGTCAATCAATTAATTGATTCTATCATTGTTGGAAAACGTGACCCAAAAACAAAGGAAATACCAATTGAAATCAACTGGAAATTTTAAATTTTAATTGCTTATGGCGGATTGTCGCAGAGGAAAAAGCTCTAACAGAATTTGAAAAATATAGAGTAATACAAGATAAATTATATGAATCTGATTTTGATAAATTACTAATAGAAACAGAAGAGAACAATTAAGATTGAGAGGAGTTGTTTATAATGAAATGGACAGAGGGACGGTTCTCTTGTCCATTTTTTATATGTGCAAAAGTAAAAAATGGAAAAAAGTAAAAAATGGACAAGAGAACCGTCCCTCTGTCCACAAGAGTGTAATATTACGAGAATAAAAAGATAAAAAACTTTACGGAATAGTAAGGTTTAAGAAATAATATTACAGAGATTAAAAATTAAATATAACATAGATATAACGGTTATGTCATTTAAAATTAATGAAAATGATATAATCGTTTTTTTACGTGTTTCCGTAAGAAATAGCATATTACAAAAAAGTTACTAAATTGACAATATAATACTTAAAGGTATAATCAAAGTATATATATTAATTATGAAAAGAAGGAGTAATGGTTTAGATGAATAGAAGACTAATGCTTAATAAGTTTATAGCAATTTTACTAATAAACATTTTTTGTTTACCCATTTTTGCTGTTTCTCCTTCAAAAGCAGAAACTATAGAGCCAACAGAAAACCAATACATAGAGTTTAGAGCAATTAGCATGCAAGAGATTGATGGAAAAGATAAACAGTTGATAGTAGAAGTTTGGTCGTATGGCTTAGATTTAAAAGGTTTTGATATTAGATATCAATATGATGACAGTGTAATTAGTCATTCTGATATTAATACTAATGAATATTCAGATGATGAAACAGAATTTTTTGAATACAGTAACAGTAATGAAGAAATCTTAGAGTTATTTACAATACCAGATGATAGTGCTACTAGAATGATAGTTTCACTTTTACCAGAAGAAGATAGAACAGGAACTAATGAAAAAATTGTAGATAGAGGTGAACAAATAGGTGAAGTTTTAGATACGCAAGATGGATTTTTAATAGGAATACTAAGTTTTAGAACAACAATAGACACCATACCTTCAGACTTATTTACATTAAAAACAGCAGAGAGTTCACCGAAAACAGGAATTAAAGTTAATTTTAATGGTTCGGATTGCTATGAAGCACAATCTTTATTTAGGTTTACAGATAGAACAGAATCTAAAGATGCAGATTTATCTGATTTAATAGTAAGTTCAGGACTAATAGATGAAACTAATCCAGATAATTCTACATATAAAGAATATACATTAACACCAAATTTTGATAAAGAAATTCGGAAATTATGAATTAGAGCTATTAGAATATATAGATAGTCTTGATATAAAAGCAATACAAAATGATGCAAAATCTACAATGAAGATTAAAGTTCCAAAAAGAGATGAAGAAAACAATTTAGTATACGATTTAGATGGAGCAACTATTATATATGAAGAAAAAGAATTGATAGATGGAATTCAGAAAAATATAGCTTTAAATAAATTGGGTGAGCCAGATACAAATATAACAGTAATTGTAACAGCAGAAGATGGTAAAACTACTAAAGAGTATAATCTAGAGATAAAAAGACCTTATGGAACAATAAAGGGAAGTATATATACAGCTCCAACTCAAAGTCTAGGTAATTATAAAGCTGATATAAAAATTTATAAATCATCAGATACTAAAACAATAATTGATTGGAGCACAATACAATCACGGAGAAGATTCACTACATGCTCAATTATTAACATTAAATTCAAATAATTATGTAACAAATGATGATGGAACATATGAAATCTATGTAGTACCAGATACTTATGATGTATTACTAGATAAAGCATCATACTTAGATTGTATTTATATATCTAAAGAGGTTAAACAAGGAGATGTATTAGATTTAGGAAACAAAACATTATTTGTTGGTGATTTAAACAAAGATGGAATTATTTCAGCAAGGGATATGGCCTTGATACAATCTAAATACGGATTGAAAGATAGTGATTCAGGATTTGAACCAAGTTATGATTTTGACGAAAACCAAGAAATTGCACGGAAGAGATGTAGCTTATATAAATAATAATTATTTAATGAATAGAGAAATTATAAAATAGGAAGGAGATATTATGGAAAAGAGTGTGAAAAATTACACGTTCAAAAAACGAATATGTGCATTATTAACTGTTTTAGTACTTTTTCTAAATATGTTTTCGCCATATGGTGTGCTAATGAACAAATCTTATGCAGGATCACCAGCAGATGACGAACCATATTTTGTAATGAAAATACACTCTATTGATGATATTAATACAGTTGATGAAGATGACTGGAGTGATGACACTTGGGAATATTACTGGGATTACAGCTATTCTAAAGTAGATACCCCAGAAGAAAGTACAAATCACTTTATAACAATGGACTTAATAATTAAAGGTGGAACAAATGTAAATACTGGTTCAATAAGTTTTTCGTTTGATAGCACAAAAATTATTCCAGCATATTCTTATAATGCAGGAAGTTCAAGAAATCCAAATTGGCAAATTGAAACTTCAATAGATGATATTACAGACTTTGCCACAATTAACTGGCCAACACAAATGTTAAAAACATATGACGAAAGCTCATCCACAATAAGAGTTGATGGTAGTAGTTCAACTTATTTACCAGATGGATATGTTGCAGTAACTATGACATTTTTATTAGCTGATGGAGTTACAATTAATGACTTAACTAAAGATATGATTACTTTAGTACCAGCCACGGGAGTAAGTAAAGGATTAGAAATTGACTACTTCCCAGATACAATAAATCTATTATATGTAGAAGGAAAAGATTACTTATTATTTGAGGGATTTGCTCAAGGTGCAAAAAGTGTAGATAGTATAGCATTTAAATCAGAACCATCAAAAAATAAATACTATAATACTGAAACTTTAGACTTTACAGGAGCTATTATAACAGTAACATATGATGATGGTTTAGCAGAAGATGTTACTGTAGCAGATGCAATATCTGCGGGAACAATTACTGTAGATTCTATGGTAGCAAATAATACAACTAAGAAAGTAACATTAACATATGAAGGAGAAACAGTAGATTTTAATTATTATGTATTAGATAGTATTAATATTTCAAGTGATTTAACTAAAATGGATTATGAACATAATGATACAATTAATTTTGCAGGTGGTGAGTTAGAAGCAACATATAGCAATGCTTCAGGTTCTAGTGTGAAAGATACCATTAATATAGCAAATGGAATTTCAAGTGGAGATATAATTGTAAATAGAACAAAAGCAGATGTTAACAATAAAACAATAACATTTACATATCACAGTTTAAGTACAGATATGCTATTAACAGTAACAGACCCTGTTGCAAGTATTTCAATAACAACTGTGCCAACAGAATTAACTTATAATGATGGAAATACAATTAGTTTTGCAGGGGGACAAATAACACCAGTAACTAAAAGTGGAAATACACTTACACCAGTAGCAACAGATGATCCATCTGTAACTGTAAGTGCAACAACAGCAAGTATAGCATCTATTCCTGAATCTGATAGATGGACTATAGCCGGTAGAGATGGTTTGCAAGCTGGAAATCAAACAATAACATTAACATATGAAGGAAAAACAGCTGATTTAACAATAGTTGTAAATGATACAGTTTCAGGAGTATCAATAACAGCTCAGAGCACAGAAAAAAATAAATATGGAACAGAAGCAAATGCTTTAAATTTTACAGGGCTTGTTGCAACAGTAACTACAAGTGGTGGCTCATCTTTCACAGTAGGAGCAAATTCACTTACAATAGATAGAAGTTCTTATAATCCTACATCACTTGCAACTCAAAGCTTGCCAGTAAAGTATGGAACTATAGAATCAAGCAATGATGTTGAAATAACATTAAGCAATTATATAACAGGAATTACAACTACCTTTACAAAAACAGAATTTGATTATGATACACCACTTAGTACAGTAATTTCGAATGGAACATATGTAGAAAATTATGCAGATGGAACAAGTAGTAGTGCAAAAGCAATTACTTCTGATATGGTAACAGGATATGTTCAAAAACCTGCAGCATCATTATTTGATAGTACACATAAATATAATGAAATATTAACAATTAAACTTACTAGTAGTTCAAATTCATTTGATCAGTTACCAGCAACCGATACAAATACAATTACAATAAATGATGTAATAGATAATATTTCAGTTTTATATAAACCAACAAAAGTCACATATAAATATGGAGAAACATTTAGTTCGACTGGTGGACAAATTAATCTTAATTATAAAAGTGGAGCTGTATCTCAAATTTCAATGGGAAATATAAATGTAGAACTTACAGAAACTGATGGAAATTCTATAAATATGAGTCCAGCAGTTAGTGAATTTACAAATGGTGTAGCAATAAAAACTATAAAAGTAACTTATACAAATAATAATAACACATATGATACATCATTTGATATAACAATAAAAGATGAAATAGATGGAGTAGCAATTTCTACAAATCCAAAATTAATATTTAATCATGGAGATACATTTGATGCAAGTACTGGAAAACTAACAGTAAATTATAAATCTGGAAACACTGAAATTATAGATTTAAGTAAAGCCAAAATTACAGAAATAGACGATTCTGAGATTGATATGTCTCCAGTAGCATCAAGCTACACAAGTAATGTTCTAACAAAACAAGTAAAGGTAAGTTATGGAGGAAAAGAAACAAATTACAATATCACACTACAAAATATTGTTGATAATATAGAAATAGGAAAAACAGCTCCAAAAACAAATTATAGCTTAAATGATTCAACTATAGGAGTTGGCGGAACTTTAACTGTTACAAGAAAAGCAGGAAATACAGAAACTGTAAATATTGAAGATTCGATGGTTTCTGGACTAGATACTTCGGTAGCAGGAACAGGAAAAATTGCAACAGTAACATATAAAGATGAATTTAATATTTCTGCATCAACAACATATACATATGATGTTAATGATAATGTAACAAGTATAGATATAACAGCACCAAGTAAAACAACATATAAACATGGAGAAAAAATATCAACTGATGGAACAATTACAGTTCATTATGCAAGTGGAACAAGTTCCTCTGTAACAATGACCGAGAGTATGATTAAAGAAGGCTCTGCTGCAGTAAATATGAGTCCAACAAGTTATGATAGCACAAATAAAGTAGATAAAACATTGACAATTGAATATACAGAGGGAACTGTAACAAAAACTATTAATTATCCAATAACAATAGTAAATGATGTAAGAACAATAGGAATGCATAGTACAAACCATAAAACAAAATATAATGTAAATGATACATTAGATGTAACAAATGCAGAAATATTAGTAACAAGAGCAGTAGGAACACCAGAAGTAATTCAAGTAACTAAAGATATGGTAAGTGGATTTAATTCAAGTGTAGAAAATGAAAGTTTACTATTAACAGTAAGTTATACAGAAAATGGAATAACGAAAACAACAAATTATAATGTAAGTGTAACAGATACAGTAACAGGAATTGCTTTAAAAGGAACAACTCCAAGTGTTTCAAAATATGGAGAAGAATTAGATTTAACAGGAGTTACAATAGAAGTAACAAAAGGAAGTGGAAAAGATACAGTAAAAGTAACAAGTTCAATGATAAGTGGATTTGATAAAAATACACTAGGAGAACAAACAGTAACAGTTACATATGGAGTAGATACATCAGGAAATCCAGTAACAACAACATTTAAAGTAACAGTTCAAGATTATGTAACAAAAATAGAAGTAAATCCAGCACGTATAACAGGAACATATAATGATGAACTAGCAGATTTAATAACTGATAATAATATTACATATACAGTAACATATGCAAAAGCAGGAACTAAAACCCCAATTAGTTTAGCAGAAAGCATGGTGACAGGATATAGTAAAACAGAAACATCAGAACAAAATCTAATAGTAACATATAGAGATAATGATACAGCAAGTTATACGAATGGAACAGACTTTACAGATACGCTAACAGTTACATTAACAAATACAGTAGCATCAATTTCAATAGATGCACCAAGCAAAACGATATATAAGCATGGAGAGACATTAGATTTGACAGGTGGAATAATTAACTTAACATATGAAGATACAAAAACAGGAACATTACCATTAAGTAATGCAACAATCGAAGAAGCAGATGGAAGTCAAGTAAATATGAGCCCATCAGCAACAGAGTTTGGAGCAAGTACAACATTAAATAAAACATTGGTAATAAAATATACAAAAGATGGAAAAACAGGAATAGTAAATTATCCAATAACAATAATAAATGATGTAAGAACAATAGGAATGCATAGTACAAACCATAAAACAAAATATAATGTAAATGATACATTAGATGTAACAAATGCAGAAATATTAGTAACAAGAGCAGTAGGAACACCAGAAGTAATTCAAGTAACTAAAGATATGGTAAGTGGATTTAATTCAAGTGTAGAAAATGAAAGTTTACTATTAACAGTAAGTTATACAGAAAATGGAATAACGAAAACAACAAATTATAATGTAAGTGTAACAGATACAGTAACAGGAATTGCTTTAAAAGGAACAACTCCAAGTGTTTCAAAATATGGAGAAGAATTAGATTTAACAGGAGTTACAATAGAAGTAACAAAAGGAAGTGGAAAAGATACAGTAAAAGTAACAAGTTCAATGATAAGTGGATTTGATAAAAATACACTAGGAGAACAAACAGTAACAGTTACATATGGAGTAGATACATCAGGAAATCCAGTAACAACAACATTTAAAGTAACAGTTCAAGATTATGTAACAAAAATAGAAGTAAATCCAGCACGTATAACAGGAACATATAATGATGAACTAGCAGATTTAATAACTGATAATAATATTACATATACAGTAACATATGCAAAAGCAGGAACTAAAACCCCAATTAGTTTAGCAGAAAGCATGGTGACAGGATATAGTAAAACAGAAACATCAGAACAAAATCTAATAGTAACATATAAGGATAACGATACAGCAAGTTATACAAATGGACAAGATTTTACAGAAACATTAAATGTAACACTTATAAATTCAGTAAAAGAAATTGCTGTAACAGCACCAACAAAAACAGAATACGAACATGGAGATAGTTTAGATTTGTCAGGAGGAAATATAGTAGTTACATTCTTAGATGGAACAACACAAAATGTACAATTAGTGCAAAGTATGATAAAAGAAACAGTTACTGGAAATGCAGTAAATATGAGTCCTGCAATTACAGAATATAATTCAAATAATCAATTAACAAAAGAATTGAAAGTAGAATATACACAAGGTGGAAAGACAGGAACTGCTACTTATAATATAACAATTGTAAATTCAGTAGATGAAATTAGCATAGCTACATCCCCAAAAACAAGCTATAAGCTAAATGAAGCTACAACAGATGTAGGAGGATCATTAACTATTATAAGAAAAGCAGGAAATACTGAGACAATAAATATTACAGATGGAATGGTATCAGGATTAGATACAACTATAGAAATGGCATCAAAAACAGCAACAGTAACATATACAGAAGGAACGGTTACAAAGACTACTACTTACACATATAGTGTAGTAGATGCAATAACAGGAATATCTATTAAAAATAATCCAAACAAAACAACTTATGGATATTCAGACATGATTGATTTATCAGGTGGACAAATAACAATAACAAAAGAAAGTGGAAATACAGAAGATAAATCATTTACAGATACCAATGTTATAGTAACAGAAACAGACGGATCTGAAATAGATTTAACTAATGTAACATTTGGAACTGATAATATAGCTACAAAAACTATAAAAGTAAGATATGATGAAAAAGAGGTTACATTTGATATATTAGTAATAAATAAAATAACACAAATAAAAATAAAACAAACTCCAAAAACAAGTTATGAAATAGGAGATAGTTTGGATTTAAGTACAGGTACTATTGAAGTAACAAGAGAAAATGGAAATAAAGAAGAAATACCATTAACAAATAGTAATGTAATAGTAACAGGATTTGACTCTACTAAAGAAAATACAAGTTTAACATTAACTGTAAAATATACAGAAAATGGCGTAACAAAAGAAACTTCATATAATATAAGTGTTGTAGATGTTGTATCAGATATACAAATATCTACTATCCCCAAAACATCTTATAAATATGGAGAAGCCTTAGATGTAGCAGCAGGTAAGTTAACAGTAGTAAGAAGTAGTGGTCCAGTTACAATACCTATAACTCCAAATATGGTAACAGAAGTAGATGGAACCTCATTTGATTCTACAAGATTAGGAACAAGAAACCTAAAAGTTACATATGGAGGAATGGAAAGAACGTATGAGATAACAGTATCAGATTACGTAACAGGTATTTTATTAACACCACCAACAAAAGTGAAATACGAATATGGTGAAAGCTTAGATTTAGCAGGAGGAACTGTACAAAAAGTAATGGCAAGTGGAACAGCTACAAACAAAGTAGCATTAACAGATAATGCCGTTATAATAAGCACATTTGATCCTAACAAAATAGGAGCACAAACTATAGGCGTAACTTACGAAGGAATAACAGAGAAGTTTGCAGTAATAGTTGAAGACAATATTAAATCGATTACAATAAAAAATGTTCCTACTAAAGTAACATACAAATATGGTGAAGCTTTAGATGTGACAGGAGGAAAAATAGAAGCTACAAGAAGTAGTTTAAGTAAGGAAGAAATACCATTAACTTTAAGTATGGTAACAGGATATATTCCTAACAAATTAGGAAAACAAACATTAACAATAACATATAATGGAAAAACAACAACATATGATGTTACAGTAGAAGATTATATTACAGATATCACGATTACAAAACCAGCAAAATTAGTATATAAAGTGAATGAAACAATTGATTTAACTGGAGGAAAAGTAAATGTAATAATGGCAAGTGGAACAGCATTATCCCCAATAGCTATGACAAATGCTGATGTTACAATAACAGGATTTGATACAAGTTCTGAAGGTGCAAAAACAATTAAAGTTTCATATAAAGGACTAACTAAAACATTTGGTATTACAGTAGTAGACCAATTAAGTGGTGTAATACTAAAAACATTGCCAAATAAAACAGATTATTTATATGGTGAAAGTTTAGATTTAAGTGGAGCAACACTTGAAATAGTAAAAGAAAGTGGAGCTAAAGAAACAATAAATGTAACAAAAGAAATGATATCAGGATATAATTCTAAAAAATTAGGAAATCAAACAGTAACAATAAGTTATGAAGGCTTTACACAAGAATTTATTGTTAATGTAGAAGATTATGTAAGTAGCTTAAAAGTTATTGCACCAGATAAAGTAGAATACGAATATGGTGAAAGCTTAGACTTAAGCGGAGGAAAAGTATCTATTGTGATGGCAAGTGGCAAAATAAATGAAACTATAGAAATGACAGCATCTATGACATCAGGATTTGATAAAAATAAGATTGGAAAACAAACAATTACTGTAGAATATAAAGGTTTAAAAGGAAGTTTCCAAATAAACTTAGTAGACAAAGTAAAAGCAATTTCGATTAATACTCAAGCTAATAAAACAAATTATAAGCAAGGTGAAGAAATTGATGTAACAGGTGCTACAATTACAGTTATTAAATCAAGTGGAATAACAGTTATTCCTGTAACAAAAGATATGATTTCTAATTATGATAAAAATATAATTGGAACACAATTGGTAACAATAAGTTATAGTGGATTTACAACAAACTTTATAGTTGTAGTAGAAAAGCAACAATCACAAAATGAAGAACAAGAAAAAACAGACAATAAAACAAATGATGGTGGAAGTATTACCCCAAGTACAACCACAAGTACAAACCTAAATCAAGTAACAAATAATAATCAAACTACAACTACAAATACAGAAGTAGAAAAGCCAAGAGCAGAAGAAAGTTTATCAGATGTAGAAGAAACAAATGCAAATAATGATAAAAATGATGATGAAACGCAAAAAAATCCACAACAAGATACAAAACAGACTGAAACATTAGGCGTTAATGATGAAAAAGAACCAGAAGAAAAGTATAATACAAAATTAATTGCAGGCAGTATAGGTATATTAGGATTACTATTCTTAATATTATTAATATGCTTAAGACGTAATGTAAAAATTTATGTACAAGAAAATGGCGAATTTGTATTAGGAGGAGTAACAAAAGTTACTAAGAAAAAATTATACATTAATGTAGATCCATATTTAGATGGAGAAACCTATGCAAATCAAGTAAAAATAAGACTAAATGATACAATTAGTGAAAAACTAGATGGAAAAGAGCTTGAAATTAAACATAGGGGTAAAAAAGTAATTGCAAAAGTAAAATATGAAGATAAGCCTTATGAAATCTTCTTAGAATAGGTTTAAGATTTATTAAAATAAGCCTTGAAAAATCAAAATAAAAGGAAAAATAAATAAACATATCAATCTATTTGCGTGCATACATAAAGTTTCTAAAATCTCATTTTAAGCACGCAGAGATGAGAAGATAGAAGCTTTATGTAGATGATTGATAAAATAGCGTAATAATTAAAATTAGATATAGAAAAAATAGACCTTAATTTAAGGTTTATTAAAGATGAAAATAAATATAAAAGAAAAAACTCTATTTTAAGAGTTTATTAACCATGTCAAGAAATATTAAAAAAGGCTCTATTTTAGGGCCTTTTTGTCGTGCATAAAATTTGCAAGATTATAAATATCTTTTAGCAATGGGCTTGCAAGTAAAACTATTAACTAGTAATAACTAGATAAAACATAATTGATAATAGATTTACATTATTAAAAATAAATGCTAAAATAAAAGTGCGAACAAAAGAAAAGGGGGAATTAGATGAAAATTAAAGCAAAGAGGATTTTTAATTTATATAATTTAGCTATTTTAGTTTGTATTATACTAATTAGCATATCTCTATATATTTTGTTTAAGCCAGAAAATAAGACTACTCGGATGGGGACAAGAAATTGTAAGTTCTGGAATAAAAGAAAATGATGAGATAACAGAAAAACAAGCAAGAGAAGTAGCTGTAAAACAATTTAAAAAACTTGGAGAAAAGAATGTAAAAAAAGATGCATTAGAAGTACAAAAAATACAAAGAAATCAAGAGGAGTACTATTATATATCCTCAGTAGATAATACGCTAGAAATAAAAATAAAAGGTGGGGAAATTACGAGAATTAATAGTGCAAGTGTAAAATAATTAAATAATAAAAACAAAGAAGCAAAGAAAAAAATTTGCTTTTTTTATTTCAATTTTGTAACATATCCTCAAATGTAGTAATCCCTAGTGAAATATAAATGTAATATTACATGTAATATGATGTGTAATTAAAAATTAAACTAAATGATATAGAAGCTGGTTCAAGTTATGAACCGCTTTTTTCCGTATATTCTTTTCTTATATTTATATGTAATATTAAAAATAGTGCTATTGATAATAATTAATTAAACAGCTTTAATTATATATATTAATTATAAAAAACAAAAATTTTTTAAGAAAGTTTAAGAGAAAGTTAAGGAGCAGTGAAAAATGAAAATTAGCAGAAAACTAAAGAATAAGTTAAAAACATCGATTTTAGCAATTTTATTAGTCCTAACAGTAGGAATAGTAGGACTTGCTACAGTGAAATTAACAAGTGAAAAAGAGTATAGTAAAAGCCTTGAATATGAAAAGGTTGTAAGTGGATATGAAGAGGAAAATAGTACACAAGAAAATAGTGTAGAAGAAGCTATTGTAAGTGATACTATAGCTTTAGCGAGCTCTTTTTCAAATAATTTAACTTTCTCTAGTGAAAATATAGATAATTGTCAAGTTGCTACAGGTAATGCTTTTGAAGTAGTATTGAAGAAAGATGGAACAGTATGGACATGGGGTAATAATACATATGGACAGTTAGGAAACGGAAAAATTGAAAATATAAATTTACAAGAGCCAACCCAAGTTGTTGGATTAAATGGTGAAGGATACTTAGAAAACATAAAACAAATTACTGCAGGAGCATATACTGTATCTGCATTAACACAAGATGGAAAAGTAGTATCTTGGGGTAGAAATGCATATGGCCAATTTGGAAACAATTCAACAAGTGATTCAGGTGTGCCTGTATACATGAAAAAACAAGTGGAAATAACAGATGAAGAAGGAAATGTAACTACAGAATTACAAGATTTAGATAATATTATACAGATTTCAGCAGGTTCATCACATTTGTTAGCAGTTGATGTAAATGGAAATGTATGGGCAACAGGTTATAATAATTATGGACAATTAGGAATTAATGTTGGAAATACATCATCTTCAAATGCAAATTTTAAAAGAATTTACGCAGTAAAAGTGCAAAAAGCAATTAACATAGTAGAAGAAGATGGAACAGTAACATCAGGACTTGCAGATTTAGACAATGTAAAAAAAGTATCAGGAGGAACAGATTTTTCAGTAGCATTATTAAATGACGGTACAGTAATGGCTTGGGGTCTTGGAACATCAGGACAAATTGGAAATAATGGTGCATCAACTGTATACATACCAAATCCAGTTTATGATTTAACAGATGTAGTAGATATTGATGCAGGAGGATTACAAACAATTGCATTAAAATCAGACGGAACAGTGTGGGCATGGGGTATTAATCGTTATGGAAATTTAGGTATAAATACTTCAAGTACAACTACTACAAATGCAGCTTACAAAAAGATAGTACCAGTACAAGTATTAAAAGATGCAACAACACCACTTACAGATGTTGTAGAAATTTCATCACTTTATGAAACAAGCTATGCAAGACTAGAAGATGGAACAGTTTTTGGATGGGGATTAAATACTTCAGGTCAAATAGGAGATAATACTGTAGCAAATAAAACAGTTGCAACAACTGTTAAAAAAGCTGGAGGAGAAGAGATTAAAGGAATAAAATCTTTATCTGATGGACAGTATGCAAATACAAATTTGATGATTGATGAATATGGATATTTATATGGAAATGGTGTATCAAGCTCATATCAAATGATGAGCAATCGTACTGCTATTACATATGTTGCCATAAAATTAGATGAAACAGTATTAAAGTTAAGCAATAATCAAGACTATATAGAAATTGGAGAAAGTGTAAATGTAAATGCAAATTACTATAATGGATTTAATGTAGCAGATTATACTAAAACTATTGGAACAATTGAATATCGTTCATCAAATGAAGATATTGCAACAGTAGATAATACAGGAAAAGTAACTGCAAAATCAGTAGGTCAAGTTACAATTATTGCAGAAGATACAGTAAAGGCTTCAGTTGCTCAAAGCATAATAAATGTTGTGTCAAAAGGAGCAATTAGTATTCCAAGAGTTGCATCAGGTACAACATTTACAGCTATGCTTAAAGAAGATGGAACAGTATGGACAACTGGAGCTACAGGAAGTGGAGAACTTGGTAATGGTGCTTCAATTTCTACAAATAAGCCATGCCAAGTAAAAATAGATACAAATACATATTTAACAGATATTAAGAAAATTGAAGTTGGAACACAACATGTTATAGCTTTAAGAGAAGATGGAACAGTATGGACTTGGGGATTAAATTCATCAGGCCAACTTGGTGATGGAACTACAACACTTTCTAAATATGCAATACAAGTTTTAAATCAGGCAGGAGATGGATTTTTAGAAAACATTGTTGATATTGCAGCTGGAAATGATAATTGTGCAGTAGTAAACAAAGACGGTGAAGTTTTTGCATGGGGTGATTCTACAAATCAGGGATTAGGAATTAACAGTACAACAGCTCAAAAAAAACCAGTAAAAGTGCATGGTGGAGATAATGCAATACAAGTACAATGTGGTGCTAATAATGTATTAATGTTAAAAGTAGATGGTACAGTTTGGGGAGCAGGACAAAATAATGTTGGACAAATTGCAGATGGAACAACTACAACAACAAGAGCAGAATTGATAACAGTAACAAATAGTGAAAAAACAGCTCAATTAACTGGAATTATGCAAATAGCATCTGGAGAAAACCATACAGTAGCAATTAAAGAAGATGGTACTGGATATATTTGGGGATATAACAATTATGGGCAACAAGGAAATAATTCAACAACAAATAATACAGCTCCTATAAATTTACCAGGATTATCAAATATTGGTGTTATGGAAAATATATCTGATATAGCAACAGGATCAGCAGCAACATATATTAAAACTAAAAATGGAGATGTGTATGCAGTAGGTCTAAATACAACAGGACAATTATCAATAGATACAGCAACTACAGTAAAAGTATTTACAGTAGCAAAAGATGAAAATGCAAATGATCTTACAAGAGTAGTTTCACTTACAAATTCTGTAGGAACAACTTTTGGATTTGCATTTGAGGATGGATCTGTCGGTGTTACAGGTTTAGGAACAAGTGGTCAACATGGTAATTTGACTTGGCTAAGTTCAAATAAAATGACAAGAATTGAAAATGCAAGTATAACTGCAGGAAATTTATACGAATTAGAAGTAAATGAAACTAAAAAAATAGAATTAGAAGTGATACAGTCATTTAATTTAAATATAGATAATCCAAAAGAAATTAAAACTCAAAGCTTAAGTTATGAAAGTGAAAATACAGATATTGCAAATGTAAGTATAGACGGAGTAATTACTGGTGTTGCAGATGGAACTACAAGTATAAAAATTAAAGATGAAGAAAATGGCCTTGAGACGTATGCACAAGTAATAGTAGGAAAAAGAGATTTGTCAGATATTAGCAAAATAGTATCAGGTGTGGCACATACTGTTATGCTAAAACAAGATGGAACAGTATGGACATGGGGAGAAAATACATATGGTCAACTTGGAAAAGGTGACTTTGGAACTCAAGAAGTTACAAATCCAGTACAAGTAGTAGGTATAAAAGGTGAAGGATATTTAACAGATATTGTTGATATAGCAGCAGGACAATATTTTACTGTAGCATTAAAGAAAAATGGAGAAGTAGTTGCTTGGGGTTATAATAATTATGGACAATTAGGTAATTGTAATGGAAATGCCGAAACACCAATCTATGTAAAAGATATAGATGGAAATAATTTAACAGGAATAATAGATGTATCAGCGGCAAGAGATCATTCTGCAGCTTTAAAAGCAGATGGAACAGTATGGACATGGGGAAGAAATGATTATGGACAATTAGGAGATAATACAACAACATCAAGTTCATATGCAATTCAAGTTCATGGTGTTGAAAATAATGGATATTTAACAGGAATAAAACAAATTAGTTGTGGTGGTGCATTTGTTACAGCATTGTCTAAAGAAGGAGAAGTATATTCTTGGGGACTTGGAACATCTGGTCAATTAGGTAATAGTGCTAAAACTACATATAAATATCCAGTAAAAGCAACTGATGTAGCTGATGTAGAAAAAATAGCTACAACACACTATACGACTATTTGCTTAAAAACAGATGGAACAGTTTGGAATTGGGGATTGAATCGTTATGGACAACTAGGTTATGGAAGTAGTTCAACAAGTTCTAGCAATACAAATTATGCTAAAACTACACAAACACAAGTAAAAATAGATTCAACTACATATTTAACAGATGTGGTTGATATTAGTGGTAATTGGGCAACAGCTTATGCTGTAACATCTAATGGCGAAGTATACGGTTGGGGATTAAATACAGAAGGTCAAATAGGAGATAACACAGTGACTAATAAAGCATATGCAACTAGAACCGTAGGTAGATATTATACACAAATTAGTGATGTAACAAAATTACAATCAAGTTCTACAAGTTCATATACAAGTTATTTAATAAAAGAAGATGGAAGCATATATTGTAATGGTAGAGTAAGTAATGGTCAGTTGTTAGATGGAGATGTAGGCTATTCTACAAGAAATTATGCAGAAGAAATAAAACAAAGTTATTTAACTATTCAAGACAAAATTGATTATGTAAAAAAAGGAACAACTAAAACTGTTAAAGTAGATACAGTAGAAGAGTTGAATTTAAAAGGAAAACCTTCTTATGGAAATTTAACATATACAAGTACAAATGAAGATGTAGCAACAATTGACTCAAATGGAAATTTAACAGCGAGAGAATTTGGAACAACAACAATTATTGTTACAGAAGATTTACATGGTTATCGCGCACAAGCGACAATTTATGTAACAGAAAATAAAGACAATATAATAACTTCACCTATGGTAGTTCAAGGAACAAGTTTTACAGGTATTTTAAAAGCTGATGGAACTGTATGGATGAGTGGTATAAATAATTATGGTCAGTTAGGTGATGGAACTACTACATATAGAGGAAATTTAGCTCAAGTTAAAATAGATGAAAATACATATTTAACTAATGTTGTAAGAATTGCAGCAGGAGCAAGTCATTGTTTAGCTGTTACAAAAGATGGAGAGGTGTACGCATGGGGGCTTGGTACATCTGGTCAACTAGGACAAAATGGTACAGCAAATTCTTCTTATGCAGTAAAAGTTTTAGATGAAACTGGTGAAAAAGCCTTAGAAAATATTATAGATGTATCTGCAGGAGCAACTCATAGTTTAGCAGTAGACAAAAATGGTGTTTTATATGCATGGGGATTAGGTACAAATTATAGATTAGGAAATAATTCAACAACAACACAAAAATTACCAACAATTGTTCTAAACACATATAATGTAACAGGAGTAAGTGCTGGTTCAGCATTTTCTGTAGCATTAAGAGGTGATGGAAGAGCGTATGGTTCAGGAGCAAATACTTATGGTCAAGCTGGTAATGGTGAAAAATCAGATTTGAATGGATTTTTCTTAATGGGAGATTCTAGCAATAAAATTATATATGAAAATTTAACTAATGTTGTAGCAGGTGGAACACATACTTTATTACAAGAAGATGTAGGCAAAGTTTATGTGATAGGACTTGGAACATCAGGTCAATTATCACAAGGTTCAACTTCTAATTTTACAACAAGAAAAGAAGCTTTAATTTTAGATGATGATCCAGAAACAGATGATATAGAAACAAAAGCAATAGAGAATATATCATTTATTAGTGCTGGAAATACATTTAGTATAGCGGTAACAAAAGATGGAAAAGCATATATATGTGGATTAAACACATCTGGTCAATTAGGACAAGGAGATGTAACATCACCAGTAGATATGTTTACTCTAGTTAAAGATGAAACAGGAGAAAATAATTTAAGTAATGTATTATTTTCAGCAATAGGTTCTTCAAACACTATTAATAGTGCATATATTTTAAATGATGGAACAGTATGGACAGTAGGAACAGGAGCTTCTGGACAACTTGCAACAGGTTCATATAAAAATACATATTTAGTAACAAGAGTTGAAGAAGATGAGTTTAAAGCAAAAGAAAAGATAGTAAAATTAGAAGTTAATGAAACGAGCCAAATAGAACTTTCTATAATGCAAGGTTTTAATGTTTATGATAACGAACAATCTGTAAGTTCTAATCTTAAATATGAAGTAGAGAATGAATCTATAGCAACAGTTTCTAGCACAGGGCTAATTACAGCTAAAAAATTAGGATATACAAAAGTTAAAGTTACAGATTTAGATAATAACTTAGAAGAATATATTACAGTAACTGTATCAAATAGCATAGGATATACAGAGGCAAAATTATCAGCTGGAATAAACTTTACAGTTGCATTGAAAGAAGATGGAACTGTATGGTCTTGGTGAATAGGTACATCAGGAAGACTTGGAACTGGAAACACTACAAATCAAACAGAGCCTGTACAAGTTTTATCACCAGATGGAAGAAATAAATTAACAAAAGTTAAAGATATAGCTGTAGGTTATGATAGTTCATCAGCATTATTAGAAGATGGAACAGTAGTATCTTGGGGAAATAATGGATCTTACAATTTGGGAAATGGAACTAATGTAGATTCCACAGTACCTGTATATGTTGTGGATAGTGATGGAAATAAAATAAAAGATATTGTAAAAATAGCAAGAGGAAATGACTATTGTCTAGCTTTAACAAAGGATGGAGAGATTTATTCTTGGGGGTATAATAACTATGGACAATTAGGATTGAATAATGTAGCAACAACACAATATGCAACTAAAGTAAAAGATGAAACTGGAAAAGGAACAATTCAAGATGTTACTGATATAGTAGCTAGTATGTACACATCTTATGCATTAAAAGAAGATGGAACAGTATATGCATGGGGATATAATGCTGATGGTCAACTAGGAAATGGTACAACATCAAATGCTAATACTTTACCAAAACAAAGTAAAATGGAAGATGTTGCAAAAATAAGTGCATCAGCACATTCAGCTATAGCACTTAAAAATGATGGAACAGTATGGAGTTGGGGATGGAATGCATATGGTCAAAATGGTATAGGAACCACAAGTGATGCCATAGTACCTACTCAATGTAAATTTGATTCTACCACTTATGTAACAGATGTTATAGATATAGGAACAACTGGTGGAACACATTATATATTAGATAATGCAAATAAAGTATATGCTGCTGGAAATAACGTAGCAGGAGAAGTTGGAGATGATACAACTACAAATAGAAGCTATTTTGTAGAAGTTAAATCTAAATATGGAGCAGTGCTTACAAACAACATAGTAAAACTAAGCAGTTCTATGGCAAGAACTGATAGCCGTACAGATTGTTCAACAGGATATTTTATAAGAGAAGATGGAAGTTTGCTTGGAGTTGGTAAAAACTCTTCATACCAATTATTAGGTAAAATGACTACTACATTAAAATCTGCTAAAGAAATGAATGTATCTTATATGGAAATAACTGATAGAGTAAGCTATTTAAAGATTGGAGAAAGTAAAAAAATATCTACAAATGTAGTAGAAAACTTTAATATGTATGCAAGAGCTCCACAAACAGGAACAATTAACTGGTCTAGCAGTAATGAAGCTATTGCAACAATTGATTCAAATGGAAATGTTAAAGCAATTTCAGAAGGACAGACAACAATAATAGCACAAGATAGTAAAAATGGTTATATATCATCAGCTACTATATATGTAACAAGAGCTACTGAAAATGCAATTACAATTCCACAAGTAGCACAAGGTTTAAATTATACAATTACGTTAAAAGCAGATGGAACAGTATGGGCAAGTGGTTTAAATGATGTTGGACAATGTGGTATAGGAAGTAGTGCAATGAATATTGCTGTACCAGAGCAAGTAAAAATAAATGATACTACATATTTAACAGATGTAGTAAAAATATCATCTGGTTTAAGCCACACTTTAGCTTTAACAAAAGATGGAAAAGTATATGCATGGGGATTAAATAGTCGGTGGACAACTTGGAAATAATAGCATAGTTAATTCAAAATATGCTGTCCAAATGCTAAATGAATATGGAACTGAACCAGTAGAGAATATTGTAGATATTGCAGCAGGTAGAACACATAGTGTAGTCTTAAATAAAAACGGAACTGCATATGCAGTAGGATATAATGCTCATGGAGAGCTAGGAGATGGAACTAATACTAATAAACAAATATTATCTAAAGTTGAAGAAGTGCAAAATATTACACAAATTTCAGCAGGACAATATCATACAACAATGCTTAGAGGAGATTCTACTGTATGGGTTGTTGGTAGAAATTATTATGGTGAATTAGGCATAAATTCAACATCAACTTCATCAACAGCATCTGCACAAGGTGTAACAATTGCAAGACAAACGATGAATCAAGATAAAAATGATGTTTTAAAAAATATTACACAAATAGCATCTGGTGGATGGCATAATGTTGCACTTACAAGAAATAAACAAGTTTATACATGGGGATATGGACTAGATGGACAATTAGGAACAAATACAAAAACATCATATTCATTCCCACAATTAGTATTAGATAATACAGATGGAACTAATGGAATTGGTGGAATACAAAAAATTGGTGCATCTGAAAGAATAACATTCTTAATTACAGAAAATAATCAGGTTTTAGCAACTGGTGAGAACTCAAATTATCAATTATCACAAAATAATACAACAGATTTAGGAATAGTTGGAAATCTTTTAAGTCAAGATGGTGAAAATTATATTGAAGATATAATTAATGTTCCAAACTCAAGTGCTAATACAAATAATACAGCTGTAATTAAAGCTGATGGTAGTGTTTGGGTAGCAGGTCTTGGAGCAAAAGGACAAATAGGAAATAATGAATATATAACAGCAACAGTATATACAAGATTTGGTTCATCAGCTATTAAAAATGAAAATTCTATTATAACACTTGCTGTAGGAGGAACAGAAAAGTTAAATATTAAATTAATACAAGGATTTAATGTTTATGAAGATGAACAAGATAGTTTAGGCAGTATGAAATATACATCACAAAATCCAGATTTTGTAACAGTTAATGCAGAAGGTCTAGTAACTGCGCTAAAACAAGGTTCATCAAGAATTACGATTACTGATGAAACAAATATGCTTTGTAGTTCGGTACTTGTAGAAGTAACTAGAGACAAAGAAGATATAGTTCAAGCAGAAATTGAAGCTACTACACAAACAATATTATTAAAAACAGATGGAACAGTATGGTCATATGGAGATAATACTGCTGGAGGACTTGGTATGGGTGATATGGAAAGTCATACAGAAATATTCCAAGTATTAGATCCAAATGGAAAAGATAAATTATCAAATGTTAAAAATATCTCTAGTGGATATCAATTTGCAGCAGCAGTAAAACAAGATGGTAGAGTTGTAACCTGGGGGCTTGGAACATCAGGTCAACTTGGAAATGGAGAAAATATAAGTAGTAGTATTCCTGTTTATGTTGTCGATAGCAACGGAGATGAATTAACTGATGTAATTAAAGTTTCTTGTGGATATTATTTCTCAATAGCATTAAAGGAAGATGGAACAGTATGGGCATGGGGAAGTAATATATATGGACAATTAGGTATAAATAGTGGAACTAATCAAAATGTTGCAGTTCAAGTTAAAGATACAACAGGAAGCGGATATTTAATAGGAATATGTGATATTACAACACAAGCCTATACATCACATGCACTAACAGCAAAAGGTGAAGTTTATGGATGGGGATATAATTACTATGGTCAAATAGGTAATGGTACAAGAAATACAGGAAGTAGTGGTACAGGAAGAGGAAGTGTATTACCTAAAAAATTATCACTTACAGATGTTGTAAAAATAGTTGGTGGATATCATCATACTATGGCATTAAAAAATGATGGAACAGTATGGACATGGGGATTAAACCGTTATGGAACATTAGGATATGGAAATAGCTCAACTTCAAGTAGTAGTGAATATCTAAAGTCATCACCAGTGCAAGTAAAATTAGGAAATACTTCTACACCACTTACAAATGTAATAGATATAGGAACTTCTAATGAAACATCTTATGCAATAACAGCAGATGGAAATAATTATGGATGGGGATATAATTATTATGGAAATATAGGAAGTAAAGGAACTACAGGAAGTAGTGGAAATTACAATTTACCTCAAACTCTAAAAGAAAGATATTCAGAAATTTATACAGGTACAATTGTAAAATTAAATAGAAGCACTAACTCTAATATCAATTCTTTCATTCAAGATGATGGAACTATTATGGGAAGTGGTAGAGGAGATAATGTAAGAAGAGTTCAGCTTCAAACAGATAGAACATATACACAAAATTATGTAATACCAATTAGTGAAGATTATTTAGAAATTGATAATCGTATATCTTATATAAAACAAGGTGAAACTACAACTTTAAATGCCCAAGTTAATAATAGATTAAATGCTTTTATAGGTCATATAAAAGTAGGAAACTTAAACTGGACATCATCAAATCCAGAAGTTGCAATGGTTTCAAATGATGGACAAGTAACTTCAGTAGGATTAGGCAAAACAACTATAACAGTAAGAGATGTTACAAATGGATATACAGCACAAGCACAAGTAATAGTTACTCAAAATAATGAAAAAGTTATAACAATGCCAGATATTTCACAAGGTAGATATTTTACAGTTATATTAAAAGCTGATGGTTCTGTTTGGACAACTGGTATAAACACAAATGGACAATGTGGTGATGGAACAACTGTAAATAGAACAAAACCAGTTAGAGTAAAAATTAATTCTAAAGAATATTTAAAAGATATTGTTAAAATAGCAGCAGGAGAAGATCATGCAGTAGCTGTTTCAAAAACAGGTGAAGTGTATGCTTGGGGTTATAATGATACATATCAACTTGGAAATGGAACAACTACAAAGAGTGTATACGCAACTAAAGTACTAAATACTAGTGGAGATGGATATTTGCAAAATGCGATAGATGTAAGTTGTGGATACAAATTTACAATTATATTATTAAAAGATGGTTCAGTTCTAGGATTTGGTAGAAATGCTTATGGTGAGCTTGGAACTTTAAATAATAGTAATAAATCATATCCAACTAAAATGGATGGAATATATAATGCTGTTGATGTTCAAGCAGGTTCTAATCATTCAATAATACAAAAAGCAGATGGAACAGTATGGGCTACAGGTTATAACTATTATGGAACACTTGGACAAGATGCAACAAATAAAGGCTCTGCAGCAGCATCACAAGGAAGAAATTATGCAAATCCAGTTATTAATGAAACAAAAGATGCAGTTTTAAGAAATGTTACTAAAATTTCTTCAGGAGCTTATCAAAATATTGTATTAACTACTGATGGAAATGCTCTTGTTTGGGGATATAACAATGTTGGACAATTAGGTACTGGAAATAGTACAAACTTTGCATATCCTATAGCAATGACTGTAAATGAAACAACTGAAATTCTATCAGATAAAGTAATTGATATTGGTGGAAGTGCTAATAAAACAATTGTGAAAACTGAAGATGAATCAGGTGTTAAACATGTTCTTATTACAGGTCAAAACACAAATGGCTCATTAGGTGTAGGAAATACAACTAATGTAACTAGACTAGTTCCTGTAATGAATACAGAAAATACAAAAGAAGCAGATGGATTAGATATTTTGCAAAATGATTCTAGATCTTTTGAAAATACTGGATATATAGATTTAGAGGGAAATGTATGGACAGCTGGATTAAATACATATGGACAAATTGGTGATGATACTGTATATCAAAGAAACAATATTGTTCAAATTGGCGATATTTCTTTAATAGCAGATGAAATAATATTTACAATGAAACCAAATGAATCAAAACAAATTAATACAAGTATTGAAGATTCATTTAATGTATATATTAAAGATATTAAACCAGGAACATTAACATATGAATCATTAGATGAAAGTATTGCTACAGTAAATGAATCAGGATTAGTTACAGCAAAATCTGTAGGAAATACATTTATAAAAATAACAGATACATCAAGAGATATTCAGACAGCAGTTTATATTAAAGTAATAAAAGACCAAAATGATATGAAATATGAACCAATGGTAGATGGAGGAAATAAATTTTCTGTAGCATTAAAAGGTGATGGAACAGTATGGGCATGGGGATATAATAACTATGGTCAATTAGGAAATAATTCAACTGCAACTTCAGAAATTCCTTCACAAGTTAAAGGATTAGATGGAGAAGGATTTTTAACAGACATTCAAATGATATCATGTGGTACAGACCATGTTCTTGCATTAAAAGAAGATGGAACAGTATGGGCATGGGGATATAATAATTATGGTCAATTAGGTGATAATACACAAATTAAGAGATATACTCCAGTTCAAGTAATGGCTGAAAATGGAGATGGATATCTTCAAGATATAATTTATATACAAGCAGGTGCAAATTATTCTGTAGCTATAAATAAAAAAGGTGAAGTCTGGACATGGGGACAAAATGATGTTGGACAGCTTGGTGATGGTAGCAAAGTTGCTAAATATACACCAGTTAGAGTAAAAGCAAACTTATCAGGTGTTGTGAGTGTAGCTTGTGGAGCACAACATACTGTTGCATTAAAAGCTGATGGAACAGTATATGCTTGGGGTAATAACACATATGGACAATTAGGAGATAATACAAAAACTCAGAAGTTAATACCTGTAAGAGTTTTAGAAACAGCAGATTCTTATATAGATGATGCAGTAGCAGTTTCTTCTACACAATATTCAAGCCATATATTAACATCTGATGGTGAAATATATAGTGTTGGTTTAGGAACATCAGGTCAACTTGGAGATAATACAAAGGTAACTAAACAATTACCAGTAAAAGTTGTAAATACAGATAATTCTGGAGTTTTAACAGGAATTACTGCAATTAAATCTGGAGCAAATACAACATATGCACTTTCAAAAGAAGGTAAAGTATATGCTTGGGGTATTGGAACAAATGGAGAGCTTGGAAATAATACATATAGCAATTCATTATTACCAGTATCTGTAAAAAATGGTAGTGGAGATGAAGAATTATCTAATATTTTATATATTGGGGCTGGTGCAAATCATGGACTAGCAGTAGAAAATAGCGGATATGTAGAAGTATGGGGATTAAATGACCAAAAACAAGCAGGAGATCCAAATTCAGCAAAAGTGGCTCTTCCAATATATATTGGTTCTAAAATAGTAGCTACACCAAATAATGTAACTATAAATGTTTCTGAAACACAAAAAGTAACAGTTAACATGGATTCATTTAACTTGTTTAAAGCAAATGGTGATCTAGATAGAGAAATTGAATTTACAAGTTTAAACCAAGATGTTGCAACAGTTGATACAGAAGGTACTATTACTGGTGTTAAAATGGGTATAACAAAAATTGTAGTTAAAGATTCTATATCTGGAAAAGTTACAACAATAGAAGTAAGCGTTCTTCAAAATGGCGCTATAGCTACTCCAAAAGTTGTATCTGGATTAAACCATACAGTAGCATTAAAAGCAGATGGAACAGTATGGACATGGGGATATAATGGTTATGGACAATTAGGAAATGGAACAACAACTAATAGTTATGTACCAGAAAAAATTGGATTAGATAATGTAATTGATATAGCAGCAGGAGATTACTTTACACTTGCATTAAAACAAGATGGAACAGTATGGGCATGGGGAAGAAATGAAAAAGGACAATTAGGACAAGGAAACACGACAAATTCTACAGTGCCTAAACAAGTACTTGGTGTTGGTGAAGCAAGTTTCTTAAGTGGTGTTACTAAAATTGCAGCTTGTAGATACCATTGGGTTGCTCTTTTAGATACAACAGAAGTTGTTTCATGTGGTAATAACTCTTTAGGTGAACTTGGAGATAATACTTCTACTAATAGAACAACACCAGTTTATATGCTAAACCACAATGGTGTAGGTAATGTAAATTCTGTAAAAGATATATCTATTGGTCAATGTGAAACAGCTATATTAAAAGAAGATGGAAGTTTATGGATGACAGGTCACAACTGCTGTGGAGGACTAGGACAAGGAAATACAACAACATCTTATAGAATAAAACAAGTTAAAGATACAACTGGAAATGGAACATTAAATAATATTATTCAAATTTCTAGTGGTGGATGGGGTTCTTTAGCTCTTGATAGCAATGGAAATGTATGGAGCTGGGGATCAAATAGCTATGGTCAATTAGGTATTAATAGTACATCTAATAAATCTTTACCTCAAAAAGTTCTAGGGGTAAATGGAACAGGATATTTAGAAAATATTGTTAGTGTAAAATCAGGATATTATAGTTCATTTGCTGTAGATAGTAATGGAAATGTATATTCTTGGGGTTATAACAATAATGGACAATTAGGTATAAATAATACAACTACTTATAAAGTTCCAAAACAAGTATTAAGTTCAAATGGAACAGATTTATTAGATAATGTTATGATTGCAGACTCAAATGGATATCATTCAACATTTGTTAAATATGATGGAACAGTATGGACTGTTGGATATAATAAAAATGGCGAACTTGGAAATGATGGTAATGTTAGTACAAAATTAGTTGAATGTATAAGTAATCCAAAATTAGAAGTTAAAGAAAAATATGTAATTTTTGATGAAATAGGACAAACAAAGAAAATTGAAGTAAGTGTTAATAGTGGATTTAATCTACTTGTTGACACAATCGAAGCTGGAACAAATACATTTAGAAGCCTAAATAGAGATGTTGTTGAAGTAGACCAATATGGAAATATTATTTCAACAGGAGCAGGAACAACATATATTAAGATAACAAATGAAGAACTTGGGCTTATAGCAGCAGTAAAAGTAGTTGTACCAGTAAGAGATGCCAAAGTTGCTCCAAAAATAGTAGGTGGTGCAAACCATTATGTAGCATTAAAAGCAGATGGAACAGTATGGACATGGGGTTATAATGGATATGGACAATTAGGACAAGGTAATACAAGTAATTATTTAGAGCCTACAAAAACAACAATGTCAGATGTAATAGATGTAGCAGCAGGTGCTAACTTTACTGCAGTATTAAAGAAAGACGGAACAGTATGGGTAGCAGGACAAAACAATTATGGACAACTAGGACAAGGTAATACTACAGGATTAGAAGTATTTACTAAAGTAAAAGCAGAAAATGGAACAGATTATTTAAGTGATATTATTGCAATTTCAGCTTCAAACTACTATATGGTAGCTTTAAAGAAAGATGGAACAGTATATGCATGGGGATTAAATACATCAGGACAATTAGGTATTGGAAGTACATCTAATATATATTTACCAACAAAAGTAAGAAAGGTAAATAATATAATTGATATGTCAGCAGGTTCAACTCATTTAGTATTACTAGATGCAGATGGAACAGTATGGGCAACTGGACAAAATAATTATGGACAATTAGGAAATAAAACAACTACAAATGCTACAATTCCAGCTAAAGTATTAAATACAGATGGAACAGGTAATATTACAGATATTATAAAAGTAGCAGGAGGAGAGAAATTTACTGTATTACTTAGTGAAGATGGAAAAGTATATTCATTTGGATATAATAATTATGGACAATTAGCAATAAATAGCACTACAAAACAAGTATTACCAGTACTTGCAAAAGATGTAGATGGTTTAAATATAGAAAATGCTATAGATATTGAAGCAAGACAATATACAGCATCAATTGTAAGAAAAGATAGAACAGTTTGGACAGTTGGTTATAACGAATATGGAGCTGCAGGAAATGGAACAACTGTTACAAATAAATTATATACTCAAGTATTAGGTGAAAAAGGTGAAGGTAAGTTTGAAGATGCTTTATTATCAAGTACAACAAATAATTCGCTGGTAACTGCAGATAACCTAGGTAGAGTATATACATCTGGTTACAATAGCTATGGACAATTAGGTGATAAAACATTAAGTAATTCAAAATATCTAATTGGAATTAGTAAAACAAGCTTGCAAGTAAAAGAATCAATTGTAGTATTAAATAGCATAGGAGAAACAAATCAAATTGAAGCTTCTATGAATCTAGGATTTAATATTTTATATGATAATTTAGAAAATGAAACATATACATATAAATCATTAAATACAAACATAGTAACAGTTAGCGATACAGGACTTATTACAGCTGTTAAATATGGAGATGCACGTATAGAAGTTACAAATATTGAAACTGGAAATACAGCTACAGTTATTGTTAAAGTTGTAAGAGAAGGTGATATATCAAATCCAAAAATTAAGAGTGGTATAGATTTTAATATAGCACTAAAAGCTAATGGAACAGTGTGGTCTTGGGGATATAATGAATATGGACAATTAGGAACAAACGACAAT
>ENA-ORLW01001234-ORLW01001234.1-human-gut-metagenome-genome-assembly--contig:-NODE-1234-length-29485-cov-3.417335_pt1 | contig 29485 bp, 28 predicted proteins | sample MGYA00243017_ERZ508829 | MGnify/ENA primary metagenome ERZ508829 (study PRJEB26277, sample SAMN04329776) | human gut metagenome | biome: human-associated habitat | host: Homo sapiens | place: USA...
AAATAAATACCGAGAGGGCAGCTATAACTGTTGTGGATGAATTCAGGAGCGGTAAGCTTGGAAGGCTTTCTATTGAAACACCAAAAGATTTGAATTAAGGAAAAACAATGGAATTATTCGATTTTGACAATGAAATGAGAAAAGGAAGAATACTCTGCGGAGTTGATGAAGCCGGAAGAGGACCGCTTGCAGGTGATGTATATGCTGCTGCGGTAATATTCGACGAAAATACTATTATAGAGGGAATTAACGATTCCAAAAAGCTAAGTGAAAAGAAAAGAGAACTTCTGTTTGATGTTATAACCGACAAAGCAAAGGCTTATTGCATAGTAGCTGCAAGTGTTGATGAAATTGAGCAGATTAATATTTTAAATGCTGCAATGCTTGCTATGAAAAGGGCTGTTGAAGGACTTGAAATTAAACCTGAGCTTGCTTTGATTGACGGGAACAAGTCACCTGAGCTTGACGGCGTTGATACTCAAACGGTTGTTAAGGGTGATGCAAAATCACAGTCAATAGCGGCAGCTTCAATTTTAGCAAAGGTTGCAAGAGACAGATATATGAAAGCTTTAGATGAAGAATATCCTCGGTACCGGTTTTCAAAACATAAAGGGTATGGAACAAAGCTTCATTATGAAATGATTGAAAAGTTCGGTGTTTCGCCTGTACATAGACCAAGCTTTTTAAAAAAGGTTTTAAATAAGTAATGAAAAACAGAGAAATAGGTAATTTAGGCGAACAAACGGTTTGTGATTATCTTCAAAAAAACGGATATGAAATTGTGGTCAGGAATTTCACTGTCAAAGGCGGTGAAATTGATATAATCGCTAAGAAAAACGAAACTTTGTGTTTTGTTGAAGTTAAAACCAGAAAATTCGGTGCTTTAATTTCCGGTGAGCAGGCTCTGACCGCAGCCAAGAGAAGGCATATTATATATGCTGCTGAAAGGTTTTTGGGAAAATTGGATACCACACCTAAGTGCAGATTTGACGCTGCGGCAGTTGAGGTCAAAAATGATAAGGTTATTAAGCTGAAGTATTATATAAATGCATTTGATAACAGCAGATAATTTAAAGTTAAATATATAGATTATACAGGAGGATTTTATGTATTACAAGAGTACAAGGGACAGCAGTGTTAATGTGACATCTGCACAGGCTATTGCACAGGGTATTTCAAAAGACGGGGGATTATTTGTTCCGAGTGAAATACCTGAAATTACATTTGATGATATAAAAACAATGGGTGAAATGAGTTATCCTGACAGAGCGGCATTTGTTTTTTCAAAATTTCTTACCGATTTCAGTGATTCTGAAATCAGATATTGTGTTGATAATGCGTATTCTGATAAGAATTTTGATACAAAGAATATCTGTGAGCTTGCACATCTGTTTGACGGAACATATATGTTAGAGCTTTGGCACGGTCCTACTTGTGCCTTCAAAGATATGGCTTTGCAGATTCTTCCGTATTTGATAACTACATCTTCAAAAAAGATTAATCTTGATAAAAAGGTTGTTATTTTAGTTGCAACCTCCGGTGATACAGGTAAAGCTGCACTTGAAGGTTTTAAAAATGTTGAGGGAACACAAATTATGGTGTTTTATCCTGTTGACGGTGTTTCTGCAATGCAAAAGAAACAAATGACAACTCAGGAGGGTGAAAATGTTTCTGTATGTGCTATAAGCGGCAACTTTGATGACGCCCAGAACGGTGTAAAGGCGATATTCACAGATAAAGAAGTTGAAAATAAGCTCAGTGAAAACGGACTAATGTTCTCATCTGCAAATTCAATCAACTGGGGAAGGCTTGCACCTCAGATTATCTATTATGTGTCTTCATATGCTCAGCTGGTTTTTGACAAAGAAATTGAACTTGGTGAAAAGATTAATATAGTTGTACCGACAGGAAATTTCGGAAACATACTGGCAGCATATTATGCCAAGAAAATGGGTATACCTGTTAATAAGCTTATTTGTGCGTCAAACTCTAATAATGTTCTTACAGATTTCTTGAACACAGGTGTTTATGACAGAAACAGAAAGTTTTATACGACAATTTCACCGTCTATGGATATTTTAATTTCTTCTAATTTAGAAAGACTTCTTTATCATATCTGCGGTGAAGATGACAGTCAGATAAGAGAATGGTTTACTGCACTTTCAGAAAACGGAAGGTATGAAGTTTCGGATACAGTAAAGAATATTCTTAAAGAAGAGTTTTGTGCAGGTTACTGTGATGACATGCAGACTAAGGCTTGCATTAAAGAACAGTATGATAAGTACTCTTATACCTGTGATACTCATACAGCCGTTGCGGTGAAGGTTTATGAGGACTATAAAGCTAAAACAGGTGACGAAACAAAGACTGTAATTGCGTCAACTGCCAGTCCATATAAGTTTTCAAACAGCGTTTTGGAAGCACTCGGTGAATTTGATTCTGAAATGGATGAGTTCGAGCTTGTAGATAAGCTTTTTGAGACTTCAAAGCTGGAGATTCCTGCATCATTGGCAGAGCTTAAGGATAAAGAAATTCGTTTTAAAGACACTATAGATAAGACTGATATGAAGAACTTTGTTTTAAAAACACTGGACATACAGAAGTAGTATTTATGTATATCGTTAGTAAAATTTGTAAATGGTAACAAGATAAAATTATTATTTTTGCTAAATTGCTATGTTTAACCCGCCGTTGTACAAAAGCGTTAATAAGTTGGTTTTTCAACTGTGTTCGACCTGCCGTTAATCTTTTTGTAACATTAATTAAATTTATCAAAGGCAGAGAGGCTGCAACATTACGTTGCTATGTAAAATCGTCTGCCGGTTAAGACAGACGATTTTCTGTGATTTAGCCCTTTGGCTTAAATGTTCTGCAAATTGTTTCATCGCAGCAGTCAGGCTTATCGCAGCAGCAGCAAATATCTACTTTACCTGCAACACACTGGCAGTTATCTCTGTTGTAAACACAGCTTGAAACATCACAGTTGATTCCTTGAATTTTTTCGTTTTGCATATCAATCACCTTGCCCTTGTTTTTCAAAGGCTCCTTTCTGTGAAATTTGAGCCGATTTCGGCTCGGACTGAATTGTCGCAAATATTTCTGCGGCAAAGGCTCAAAAATATGCGTGAAGTATTTTCACGCTAATCTCACTTTCGCAAGTTTGTCTTGCAAAATTATTATAAGCAGAAAATAAAATAATATTCAGAATTTTTTGGGAAATCGGAGGATTAAGTTTGTCATTATTTACTATCGGAGACCTTCATTTATCTTTTGGTGTTAATAAACCAATGGATATTTTCAGAGGATGGGATGATTATCAGAACCGTTTGAAAGAAAACTGGCAGGAAAAAATCAAACCTGAAGATACAGTTGTACTTGCCGGCGATTTTTCATGGGCTAATAACTTAAATGAAGCGCTGCCTGATTTTCAGTTTGTTGAAAAATTAAACGGAAAAAAAATTTTATTAAAAGGTAATCACGATTATTGGTGGGAAACTAAGACAAAAATGGACAAGTTTTTTTCAGATAATGGTTTTAAGACTTTTTCAATCTTGAACAATAATCACTACAGATACAGTAATATAGGAATATGCGGTACCAGAGGCTGGATTAATGAAAACGGAATTGCCGCCGATAAAAAGGTGCTTGTGAGGGAAGCAGGAAGACTTGAGATGTCTATTCAGTCTGCCTTAAAAGAAAATTTGAGACCTGTTGTTTTTTTGCATTATCCGCCTATTTATGCAAATGACAAAAACTATGAAATACTTGAGGTTATTCAAAAATATAATATAAAGAAATGCTTTTACGGGCACATTCACGGAAGTGCGACAAATTATGCTATAGATGGCATTGTTGATGATATTATGTACAGGCTTATATCAAGTGATTATCTCGAATTTGACCCTTTGGATATAACTGACATAATTAATGATTAAAATTTACAAATATGTCTTGAAATGTGTTGCTGGCTGTGATATAATATTAAAGATATTTTAAAAATTTGGAGGATGTCAAAATGAGTGTTAAATCTAACAAAGAAGTTGAAACAAATAAACATGAATTGGAGATAGAGATTTCTGCCGAAGCTTTTGAAGCTGCCATTGAAAAAGCTTATCAAAAGCAAAAAAAGAATATTTCCGTTCCGGGTTTTAGAAAAGGTAAAGCAACAAGAAAGCTCAATGAGAAAGAATACGGTGAGGGCGTTTTCTTTGAAGACGCTGTGAATGCTTTAGTTCCCGGTGAGGTTGATACAGCTGTTGCAGAAGCAGGGTTTGAGCTGGTTGCAAGACCGGATGTTGAGGTTCTTTCTGTTGATAAAGAAAAGGGAATTGAACTTAAAGTTACATGTATAACAAAGCCTGAAGTGACAATTAAGAAGTATAAAGGATTAGAAGCAGTAAAAACTGTCAAAGATATTACTGAGGAAGATATAAACAAGGATATTGATAATCTGAGACAAAAGGGCATGAGAATAATCGATGTTGACGACAGAGCCTGCCAAAACGGCGATGATGTTGTTATCGATTTCGACGGCTATAAGGACGGCGTTCCTTCTGAAGGCGGAAAAGCTGAAAAATTTACACTTTCACTCGGAAGCGGACAGTTTATTCCGGGCTTTGAAGAGCAGGTATGCGGACACAGCATCGGTGATGAGTTTGACATTAATGTTAAATTTCCTGATGAATACGGTGCACCTGAACTTGCAGGTCAGGACGCTGTATTTAAAATTAAGCTTCATGAAATTAAAGCTAAAGAACTGCCTGAGCTTGACGATGATTTCGTTAAGGATACAACTGAATTTGACACAGTTGATGAACTAAAGGCTGACATAAAGAAAAAGCTTGAAGATGCTGAAGAAAACAGAGCAAACTCTGAAGTTGAAGGTGCTTTGTTTGATCAGGTTATTGATAATGTTGAGGGTGAAATTCCTGAAATTATGTTTGAAAACAGAGTTGATGAAATGATTCAGGATATGACTCAAAGACTTGCACCTCAGGGAATCAGTCTGGAAATGTACCTTCAGTATACAGGTTCTGATATGGATACTTTAAAGAAAACATATCGTGAGCAGGCTGAAAAACAGGTTAAATTAAGACTTGCACTTGAAAAGATTTCAGCTGATGAAAATATTGAAGTTTCAGACGATGAAGTTGAAGAAGAATTCAAGAAAATGGCTGACGCTTACAAGATGGATGTTGACCAGGTGAAATTATATGTAACTCCTGATGCACTGAAGAAAGATGTAGCAGTAGGCAAAGCAGTAGAACTTATTAAGGATTCTGCAAAAATTAAGTAACTAAATAAAATACTTATTCGCCCGCAAAGTTTGTGGGCGATAAGCGTATATGAACAAATTGAAATGGAGGAGATATTATGTCGACACTTGTCCCTTATGTTGTTGAACAGACCAGTCATGGTGAAAGAAGCTATGACATATTCTCAAGACTGTTAAATGATAGAATTGTAATGCTTACAGGACCTATTGATGATGCAGTTGCAAGTGTTGTAGTTGCACAGCTTTTATATTTAGAAGGTCAGGATCCTGATAAGGATATAGACCTTTATATTAACAGTCCGGGAGGCTCTGTAACCGCAGGTTTTGCGATTTATGATACAATGCAATATATTAAGTGTGATGTTTCGACTATTTGTATGGGTCTGGCAGCTTCATTTGGTTCATTTTTGCTTTCAAGCGGTGCCAAAGGGAAGAGATTTGCACTGCCTAACAGTGAAATTCTGATTCACCAGCCTTTGATTTCAGGCGGCGGAATAAGCGGACAGCAAACTGATATTCAGATTCATGCTGAGAATATGCTTAAAACAAGAGAAAGACTTGAAAGAATACTGGCAGAGAATTGCTCTAAAGATATTGAAACAATCCACAGGGATTGTGAAAGAGATAATTATATGACAGCTGAGCAAGCAATGCAATACGGCTTGGTCGATAAGGTTATTACAAAAAGATAAGGACGGTGCTTATGCCTAATAAGGACGGATTAAAAATCTGTGATTTTTGCGGTTCGGCTGAAAATCAGGTAAGAAATCTCTTTTCAGCGGGTGATGTGCATATTTGCGATAACTGCGTGATGTTCTGCTATGATATTATAGAACAGCAGGGTGACGCTGTCCGCCGAAATGACCGAAAAAATTCTTCTGATAAATCAAAGAAGGATTCAGCTAATGAAAAGAATAAAATTACACTTACTAAGCCAATTGATATTAAAAATGTTTTAGATCAATATGTAATAGGTCAGGACGATGCAAAGATTTCTTTGGCCGTATCTGTATATAATCACTATAAACGAATTTTAAACAATAAAAATAAAAGCGATGATGATGTTGAAATTCAAAAGAGCAATATTCTTCTTTTAGGACCTACCGGAACAGGAAAAACACTTTTGGCACAAACTCTGGCTAAGATACTCAATGTTCCTTTTGCTATAGCTGATGCAACGACATTGACAGAGGCAGGATATGTCGGTGATGATGTGGAAAATGTGCTTACACGGCTTATTCAGGCTGCTGATTATGATATTGAGGCCGCACAAAGAGGAATAATTTATATTGATGAAATCGATAAAATTTCCAGAAAAAGTGAAAATACATCAATTACAAGAGATGTCAGCGGTGAAGGTGTTCAGCAGGCGCTTTTGAAAATTATTGAAGGCTGTGTTTCAAATGTTCCTCCTCAGGGAGGAAGAAAGCATCCGCATCAGGAATTTATTCAGATTGATACAAAGAATATTTTGTTTATATGCGGCGGAGCGTTTGACGGACTTCAAAAGATTATTAATAAGAGAACCGACAAGTCATCTTTAGGTTTTGGCAGTGAAGTTAAATCTCGAAGTGACAAGTCAAATATAAATATATTTGAAAAGGCTGAGCCTCAGGATTTAGTTAAATACGGTCTGGTTCCTGAGCTTGTGGGAAGACTTCCTGTAATTACAGTGCTGAATGATTTAGATGAAGATGCTTTGGTTAAAATTCTCACTCAGCCGAAAAATTCTCTGGTTAAACAGTATACAAAGCTGTTTGATTATGACAATATTGAATTAGTATTTACCGAAGAAGCAAAGGCTGCGATTGCCAAAAAGGCTATTGAGCAGAAAACCGGAGCAAGAGGACTGCGTGCTGTTGTTGAAGGAATATTGATGAATGTTATGTTTACAGCTCCTTCGGAAGAAGATGTGGTTCGGATTGTAATTAATGAAGCTTGTGTAACGAACGGTGCGGGCCCTGAAATTCACAGAGGAAAAAAAGCAAAGAAAATTATTTAATGTAAGAATATAAAAAATCCCTGACTCCAATGTCAGGGATTTTTGTTTATAATTATATTTTTTTAAGGTTATTCAAATCAAATGGCGTTGCCTGATATACTAAATAGTTCAACCAGTTAGAGAACATCAGATTAGCATGACATATCCACGAATGAAGCGGTTTGTTATTCGGATTATCATCAGGAAAATAATTATACGGAACATCAATATTCAAGCCTTTATCAATATCACGCTTATACTCATTAGCAAGAGTTCGTTTATCATATTCAGAGTGTCCTGTTAAAAAGAACTGCCTGTCGGTTTTGTCTGCTACAATATGCACTCCGCTGATATCGGATTCAGTAAGAATTGTCAGTTCATCAACTTTTTCAATATCTTCTTTCCTGATTTCGGTATATCTTGAGTGAGGAACCATAAAAATATCATCAAATCCATTTAAAAGCGGATGTTTTGGGTGAAGCACCTTGTGAGGAAAAACGCCGAACATTTTTTTATCAAGTTGATATTTAGGTATGCCATAGTGATAATAAAGACCGGCCTGTGCACCCCAGCACACATGAATTGTAGAATAAACATTGGTTTTTGACCATTCAAATATTTCGCAGATTTCACTCCAGTAATCTACATCCTCGTATTCCATTTGTTCAACAGGAGCACCTGTAATTATAAGTCCGTCATATCTGTTGTGTTTTATTTCTTCAAAAGTTTTATAAAAGGAAAGCAAGTGTTCTATAGGGGTATTTTTAGATTTATGTGAAGCCATTTGAATAAGTTCGATATTTACCTGAAGAGGAGTGTTAGATAAAAGTTTTAAAAATTGTGTTTCTGTTTCGATTTTTTTCGGCATTAAATTTACAATGGCAATTTCCAAAGGTCTGATATCCTGATGTTCAGCCCTGTCATTTGGTATTGCAAATATGTTCTCTTCTTCAAAGGTTGAAAAGGCAGGAAGATTATTAGGTATTCTTATTGGCATATTTTAAAGCATCTCCTTTGTTTTAGGAATTCCAATGTTTTAGTATAGCACAATTATAAATTCTTTTCAAGCTCTCAAATTATATGTGTATTTCATAAAAAACAACTTGAAATAAAAAGAAATATAGTATATAATAATTGTATATTATTTTTTTAAGGAGAATGACATTATGGACATGATGGATTCAATAGGATATGTAAAGGAATATGACAAGGAAGTCGGAGAAGCAATGGACGCAGAGCTTGCTCGTCAGAGAAGAAATCTTGAATTAATTGCAAGTGAAAACATTGTTTCGGGACCTGTAATGGCAGCAATGGGAAGTGTTTTGACTAATAAATATGCTGAAGGTTATCCTGCGAAGAGATATTACGGCGGATGTCAATGTGTTGATGTTGTTGAAAATATAGCTATAGACAGAGCTTGCAAGCTTTTCGGTGCAAAATTTGCAAATGTTCAGCCTCACTCAGGTGCTCAGGCTAATCTTGCAACTTATTTTGCATTAGTTAATCCGGGCGATACAATTATGGGTATGAGTTTGGCACACGGCGGGCATCTAACACACGGAAGCCCTGTAAATATGAGCGGAAAGTATTTTAATTTTGTTTCTTATGAGCTTGGTGACAATGAGAGAATTGATTATGATGAGCTTGAAAAACAGGCTAAGGAATGTCAGCCTAAGCTTATTGTAGCTGGTGCTTCTGCTTATCCGAGAGTTATTGATTTTGAAAGAATTTCAAAGATAGCAAAAGAAGTCGGTGCATATTTTATGGTTGATATGGCACATATTGCAGGACTTGTTGCCGCCGGCGAACATCCTTCACCTGTGCCTTTTGCCGATGTTGTTACAACAACAACTCATAAAACACTAAGAGGACCAAGAGGCGGACTTATTCTAACAAACGACGAGGAACTTGCAAAGAAAATTAATAAGGCAATTTTCCCTGGAACTCAGGGAGGTCCTTTAGAGCATGTTATTGCTGGAAAAGCAGTATGCTTCGGCGAAGCTTTAAAGCCTGAGTTTAAAGAATATCAGCATCAGGTTGTCTTAAACGCCAATGCTTTGGCAGAGGGTCTTGTAAAAAGAGGCTTCAGGCTTGTTTCAGGAGGAACGGATAATCACTTGATGCTGGTTGATTTACAGCCGTTTAATATCACAGGTAAGGATTTAGAGCACAGACTTGATGAAGTTTATATCACAGTAAATAAGAATGCTATTCCTAATGACCCACAAAGTCCGTTTATCACAAGCGGAATAAGAATCGGTACTCCTGCTGTTACTACAAGAGGACTGAAAGAAGATGATATGGAAGTAATTGCAGAGTGTATTTATCTCACTGCGACCGATTTTGAGAATAAGGCTGATGAAATCAGAGCTAAAGTTAATGAGCTTTGTCAAAAGTATCCGCTTTATTAATAAAATAACAACGACCATGTCCTTTAAGTGGGGGAACAATTTCCACTGAAATCCTAAGGGGCTAATGTTCGGTCATTTGTTGAATGACGGGGCGTTGCCCCTTATCGAAATAAACTATAGGAGTTGACCGACAATGAACAAGCCTTTGGCAGATCGAATAAGACCGAAAAAGCTTGATGAAGTTGTCGGTCAATCTCATTTGTTGGGAGAAAATAAACCGCTTAGACGAATAATCGAAAGCGGACAAATTCCCAATATGATTTTTTACGGTTCGTCAGGAACAGGAAAGACTACTGTTGCAAGAATCATAGCCGAGAATACAAACCTGAAGATGTATAAGTTGAACGGAACATCTGCATCTATTTCTGACATAAAGGCAATTATTGCAGAAACCGAAACTTTTGAAGGCTTTAATGGAATTTTGCTTTATTTAGATGAAATTCAGTATCTAAATAAAAAACAGCAGCAATCACTGTTGGAGTATATAGAAAACGGGAAAATTACTCTTATTGCTTCAACTACTGAAAATCCGTATTTCTATGTTTTTAATGCAATTATAAGCCGTTCAACGGTTTTTGAATTCAAACAGGTTAATTCAAATGATGTTATACCGGCTGTCAAGCGAGCTTTTCAAATTATTGCAGATGAAATGGGTGTACGGTTAAGGCTTGAAAACGGAGTCGTTGAGTATATTTCTTCCGGCTGCGGAGGAGATGTGAGAAAATCTCTTAATACAGTTGAGCTTTGTGTTTTATCTGCTAATAAAAATGATGAGTTTTTAGAAATAACTCTTGAAAATGCAAAGCTTCTAACTCAGAAGAGCAATATGCGTTATGACAGAGACGGAGATGAGCATTATGATATCTTATCAGCTTTTCAGAAATCAATAAGAGGAAGCGATGAGAATGCAGCACTTCATTATGCAGCAAGACTGATGACAGCTGGGGATATTATTTCTTTATGCAGGCGTCTTCTTGTTATTGCTTCTGAGGATATAGGTCTTGCTTATCCTATGGCAGTGCCTGTTGTTAAAGCTTGTGTTGACAGTGCATTGCAGTTGGGGCTTCCCGAGGCTAGAATACCTTTAGCGGAAGCGATTATACTTTTGTGCACTTCGCCTAAATCAAACAGTGCTTATAATGCGATTAATAAAGCAATGGCTGATGTTAAAAACGGCATGACAGGACCTATACCAAGACATTTGCAGAATATGCATTTTGACGGTGATGATGCTGAAGTAAAAGGTCAAAATTATAAGTATCCGCATGATTATCTTAATCATTATATAAAACAGCAGTATCTTCCTGACGAGCTTAAAAATAAGATTTATTATGAATTCGGTGACAACAAGCAGGAACAGACAGCTTTTCAGTATAGACGAAAAGTAATTGGGGAGAGAGAATAGTTATGATAGGCAGTACAGAGGATTTTGAAAAATATTGCTGCTGATAAATATAATTAAATATTGTTAAACAAGCGGCTAGGAGGAAATATCCTTAGCCGCTTGTTTCTAAAACTCGGTATGTATTTGTTTTGGACAGTTATCTGTTGAATAATTCCACTTGTCGATATGGCCTTCTGTTATGTAGTAGTTGAGAGATTTATCATATCCGCTGTTTGAAAATACATCTACAATAATTAACTTGACTTTCATTTTTTCAGGAATTATCGACTTAATAAAAACACTTGCAGATTGACCGATATATGTATTGTCTCTTGGTTCTGCAAGTCCTGCAAGATTAGGAGTAAGTTCGATAAATATTCCGTAATTTTCAATAGAGCGTATTATTCCTCCGACAGTTTGACCAACCTCAAACAAATCAGCATTTTCCGACCATGTTCCGAGAAGTTCTTTATGAGTTAAAAAAACTCTTTCATCTTCTTTGTTTTTAACAACTGCAAAAATATCCTGACCGTTATAAAATCTGTCAGACGGATGTGATATTCTCGATACAGATATAGCGTCAATCGGGATAAGAGAAGCAATTCCGCAGCCAATGTCAACAAAGCATCCGAACTGTTCTATATGTGTGATTTTAGCCGGTATAACATCTCCGCTTCTTAAAAACTCTATATAATTTTCTAAACACTCTTCCTGTGCGGCTTTTCGGGAGAGAATAACCAAAGTTTCATTATTTTCATTTGAAATTATATCTAATACCTTAAAGCAAACAGGTTTATTAACCCGTGATAAAAGGGCAATATCTTTTGTTTTGCCGCTGTCGATACCAACTGCTCCTTCAATTCTTGGTATTATTGCTTTAGCACAGGGTATGTCAATTATAAGATTGTGTTCACAGTCACACATTAATGCTTTAGCCTCTAAGATTATTCCTAGGTCTTTAGCTTCTTTCAGTGTCGAAATTGATTTTAAAAAGCTTTTATTAGTATTGCTGCCAATAAGCTTTCCTTCCGGTAAATATTTTTTCATCAAGTTGTCATTCCTTCCTTAAAGTTTAGACTTTTAGTATATTATGATTTAGTAGTCCGGATTAAATGTTTGGTTTTTATTTTTAACATTAACATAAAGGTTATATATCTAATTCATATGAACTGTAAAACTTAATTATGCATTTTGATAAAATATGAGATAAATGAGAGGATTTGCTTTTTCGGCAAAGTTATGTTATACTAATTTTTTAGATTAATTCTTATCTGGATAGTGATTTGTCAGCGGAAAAGTTTAAATCAGAATTTTGCGTCTTGAACTTTTGGGATTGGAGTGATTGTTACGGATATTAGACCCAATGACATTTTGATTATGAAAAAGAAGCATCCATGCGGTGAAAATAAGATGTTTGTTTTGCGTTCGGGAATGGATTTTAAACTTAGGTGTGTAGGACGGGAGTTTATGGTTGCACGCTCTAAAGCAGAAAAGAATATAAAATCAGTTATCAGGGAAGAAGAAACATAGCTGTTTTATTAATTATTTATATCAGAAACAAATTATCAATTAGGAGAATTATTTATGTTTGAAAAGCTAAAAGCGTTAGAAGAAAGATACGAAGAAATTAACAACAAGCTCATGGACCCTGATATTATAAATGATCAGGCTTTATATACATCTCTTATGAAGGAGTATAAAAATATTACTCCTATAATTGAAAAATTCAGGGAGTATAAAAAGGCAAAAGCGTCTTTTGATGAAGCTGTTGAGCTTTTGGAGGCAGGAGGGCTCGAAAAGGATTTTAAAGAAATGGTTCAGCTTCAGTATGATGAATCAAAAGAGCAGGAAGAGGTTTTGACAGAAGAACTTAAAATTCTTCTTTTGCCAAAAGACCCTAATGATGATAAGAATGTCATTATTGAGATAAGAGGCGGTGCAGGCGGTGAAGAAGCTTCACTTTTTGCAAATTCTCTTTACAGAATGTATACAATGTATTCTGAGAGCAAAGGCTGGAAGATTGAAGTTTTAAGTGCAAATGAAACTGAGCTTGGCGGATATAAAGAAATATCGTTCAGCATTCAGGGTGAAGGTGCATATTCAAGACTCAAGTATGAAAGCGGTGTGCACAGAGTTCAGAGAGTCCCTGAAACCGAGTCTCAGGGAAGAGTTCATACATCGACGGTAACAGTTGCTGTTTTGCCTGAGGCAGATGATGTTGAGTTTGAAATAAATGAAGCAACTGATTTGAAAATTGATGTTTTCAGAGCTTCAGGAGCAGGCGGACAGCACATAAATAAAACAGAATCAGCTGTAAGGATAACATATCTTCCAACAGGTCTTGTTGTTGAATGTCAGGATGAGCGAAGCCAGCATAAGAACAAAGAAAAGGCATTGAAGGTGTTGCGTTCAAAGCTTTACGAAGAACAGCAAAGGGCCCAGGAAACCGAAATTGCAGCAGTACGGCGTTCTCAGGTCGGAACAGGCGACCGTTCTGAAAGAATAAGAACATACAACTATCCTGAAGGAAGAGTTTCCGAGCATAGAATCGGACTTACGATTTACAGACTTGAACAATTTTTAAACGGAAATATGGACGAAGTAATCGATGCATTAGCTACAGCTGACCAGGCAGCAAAGCTTTCAATGCAGGAGGAAGGCAATTTATAAGAAACCGAGATGAGCATTTTATGAAAACGGAAGTTTTAACACCAACTGATGCAAACATACAATACTGTGCCGAGCTTTTAAAAAAAGGTGAGGTTGTCGGTATGCCGACAGAAACCGTATACGGACTTGCGGCAAACGCATTTGATGAGTATGCTGTAAAAAAGATTTTTAAGGCAAAAAAGCGTCCTGCCGACAATCCGCTGATTGTGCATATTGCTGATATTTCAATGTTGAAAGAGTTAGTTTTAGATACACCTGAGATGGGAATTAAAGTGTGTGAAAAATTCTGGCCGGGTCCTATTACAGTTGTTTTCCCCAAAAGTGATAAAATTCCTATGATCACAAGCGGAGGACTTGATACAGTGGGTATAAGATTTCCGTCAAATGAGGTTGCAAGAAAACTTATTATGGCAAGCGGATTTCCGCTTGCGGCACCGTCTGCTAATTTATCGGGAAGCCCAAGTCCCACAACAGCTTCTCATGTTTTTGATGATATGACCGGCAGTATTCCCGCAATTTTAGACGGGGGAAGCTGTTCAGTCGGTGTTGAATCGACAGTAATTTCAATTGAAAATGATATAATTAGGTTATTAAGACCCGGTAAGGTTTCTGTTGAGGATTTAAAGACTGTTACTCCGAATGTAATAATCGACAAAGGCGTTCTTGAAGTGATTTCAAATAATACGAAAGTAAAATCACCCGGTATGAAGTATAAACATTATTCGCCTAAAGCTGATGTAACGCTTGTGAGCGGTTCGGTTGAGTTTTTTGAAGAATATGTATCTAAACACAATTCAGACGGGACATATGCATTGATTTTTGACAGTGATAACATATCAAATGAAATTAAGGCTATAAAATACGGTGATAATAGCGAGCAGCAGGCCGAAAGAGTTTTTGCGGTTCTTAGAGAGCTTGACAAAATCGGTGCTGAAAGAGTTTATGCAAGATGTCCTCAGCTAGACGGTATCGGGCTTGCCGTATATAACAGAATGCTTCGTGCTGCGGCTTTTAAGGTGATAAAAGAAGGTGATTGATTGAAGCCATATATTGTCGGACTTACCGGACAAAGCGGAGCGGGTAAAACAACTGTATCTAAAACTTTTGAGAACAACGGTTTTAATATTATAAATGCAGATTTGATTTCTCGGTATGTAACAACAGAAAAAAAAGAATGTCTGTCAGAACTTAAAGCTGTTTTTTCTGATTACTTTGAAAAAGGTATATTAAATCGAAGAAAATTAGCTTCACTTGTTTTTTCGGACAGAAAAGAGCTCGAAAAATTGACTTCAATCACATATCCATATATAATTCGAGAAATTAACCGACGCATCAGCGAATTCAGTGATAACAGTATTATTTTAATTGATGCACCGACTCTTTTTGAAAGCGGTTTAAATGCCTGCTGTGATAAGATAGTCAGTGTTGTTTCAAGAGAGGATTTAAGACTTTATCGCATAATTAAGCGTGACAATATTTCAGAGTGTGAAGCCAGAAAAAGGTTTTCTTCACAAAAGTCTGAATGTTTTTTCAAAAAGAACAGTGATTTTTTAATTGAAAACAATAGCAGTGAGCGGGATTTGATAAATAAAGCTATTAATACTGTGCAGAAAATTAAGGAGTTTTACTATGGCAAAAAAGAAACATAGAGGAAAAGGATTCTTTATTCTTTTATTATTTTTTGCTGTATTGGTTTTTGTTTTTTATAAAGCTTCTCCTGTTATTTTAAAAAAGTATGTTTATCCGAAAAAATATTCTGAATATGTTGAAAAATACAGTGAAGAATATAATATAGATGAAAACTTCATATATTCTGTAATCAAAACTGAAAGCGGTTTTAATCCGGATGCTGAGTCAAATGTTGGTGCTGTTGGATTAATGCAGCTTATGCCAATAGCTTATGAAGAGGTCAACAATAAAATCGAAAACGATTTAGAGCTTGAATATTCGGATATGTATACGCCCGAATATAATATTATGTATGGGTCTTGGTATTTGTCTTATTTGTACAAGCAATTTGGTTCATATGAGCTGACCATTGCAGCATATCATGCAGGAATGACCGAAGTGCAAAGATGGCTTGATGAGAAAATTCTTGACAAAGATGATTTGAACTTGGATAATATTCCCGATAACTTTTCAGACACAAGCCATTACATAAACAAGGTTATAAATGCGTATAAAGAATATAATAAATTATATAGATGACGGGAAAGGATGATTTTAATGTCAGAATCAAAAGTTAAAGATTTAAAAAAAGAACTGTTCAGCAAAAAGAAAAATGCAGTTTTTATTATGTCAGATGAGGAAATAAAACAAGCAGATGATTTTTGCACGAATTATATGAAGTTTCTTGACAGTGCTAAAACCGAAAGAGAAGCAGTATGTGAATCAATAAAGCTTTTAGAAGAGAATGGTTATAAAGAATATAATTTTGAAGATGATTTAAAGCCGGGCGACAAGATTTATGTAAATAATCGCGGCAAGGCTATAATTGCAGCGATAATAGGAAGCGACGATGCTAATGAAGGTTTTAGAATTAATGCTGCTCACATTGATTCTCCTCGTCTTGATTTGAAGCAAAATCCTCTGTATGAAGATAATGAAATAGTTTTTTTCAAAACTCACTATTACGGAGGAATTAAAAAGTATCAGTGGACTGCAATTCCTCTTTCACTTCACGGAGTAATTATCAATTCAAAGAACGAAAAAATTTCTGTTAATATAGGTGAAGATGAGAACGACCCTGTTTTTTGCGTTTGTGACTTGCTTCCGCATTTAGCTTCACAGCAAATGAAGAGAACACTCTCAGAAGGTGTTAAGGGTGAAGAACTAAATATACTTATTGGCTCAAGACCTTTTAATGATGATAAAGAATCAGAAATGGTTAAGCTTAATATTATCAGTATCCTCAATAAAAAATACGGCATCGTCGAAGAAGATTTTATATCTGCAGAGCTTGAAGCTGTGCCTTCATTCAAGGCTCGTGATATTGGATTTGACAGAAGTATGATAGGGTCATATGGTCAGGATGACAGAGTTTGTGCATATACAGCACTTAAAGCTCTTTTAGATTGCAATGGTGTCCCTAAGAAGACTGCCATTACTGTTTTAACTGATAAAGAAGAAACAGGAAGTGACGGTAATACCGGTCTTAACAGTTCTTATCTGAAATATTTTATTTTTGATTTGGCTCAAAAGCTCGGAGGAAATCCAACACAGGTTATCTCATCGTCTGAATGTTTATCAGCTGATGTAAATGCGGCTTTTGACCCTACTTTCCCTGATGTTTTGGAAATCAGAAATGCTTCAAAAATCAATTACGGAGTTTGTGTAACCAAATTTACCGGTGCCAGAGGAAAATCGGGAACTTCAGATGCTTCGGCTGAATTTGTTGCCAGAGTAAGAAATCTTTTAGACAGCAAGAATGTTATCTGGCAGACAGGCGAACTGGGAAAGGTTGATTTAGGCGGCGGCGGAACTGTTGCACAATATATAGCAAACCTTAATATTGATGTAATAGATGTGGGCGTTCCCGTACTTTCAATGCACGCACCTTTTGAAATAACATCAAAAATTGATACTTATATGGCATATAAGGCATTTAAGGTTTTTATTGAAGATTAATTAAACTGTTAAAAATGCATCTGCAAAAAAATTGCAGGTGCATTTTTTTTGCTTTTAAAATCGACATTTTTATTGAATAGCTTGGATTATAATAATTATGAAGCGTGGGGTGAGGCTGTTGAAATGTGTTTATGCAGATGTTTTGATGATAGTCAATATATATCTTACATATTTTTTTATTAAAATTCTGAGTTTGATTTTTCATATTAAAGCTAAAGCAAGGCGGATAGCTTTCGGATCGGTTATCGGCGGAATATCATCACTATTAATTTTGCTTCCGATAAACGATTTAATAATTACTTTGTTAAAGCTGATTGCAGTCATTATAATAATTCTTGTATGCGGATTTGCAAAAGATAAATATGATATGCTTAAGTTTTCTCTTACATATATACTTGTGAATATCATTTTTACCGGACTTTGTTTTGCTGTGTGGAAGCTTACACGAGGGAAAATGATATATGTCAAAAATTTTACTGTGTATTTTGATGTTTCATTGATATTGCTTATTATAGTTACTATTTTAGTTTATTTTATAATGACAATAGCCGATTACTTTTTAATTAACAGAAGAAATCAAACGGGTGTATATAAACTTTCTTTCAATTTATTTAATAAAGATTATTCGTTTGAGGGAATAGTTGATACCGGAAATAATTTGTACGATTATTTTTCAGGACGGTCAGTAATAATTTGCAAAAGCAATGAACTTGTCGGTTTATATAATGAACTTTTAAATCAGAATGTAAATACCGGTTTTAGACTTATACCTTTTTCTACGATTTCAGGGGGGAATCTTATACCTATTAAATCCATGAAAGAAGTAAAAATAACTGACGGAAGCGGTAAATCGAAAAATGTAAGAGTTTGCATAGGTATTATAGAAAGCGAAAAAGAAGAACATCAGGCAATATTTAACCCAAGCATTTTAAGTTAGATTTAAAGGAGAAGGAATATGAGACTCGGTTTAATTATAAATAAAATATTCAGCAGGATTACTGTATTTTTAAATAGAAACAGAAAATTCATAAACTATATAAACGGTTCAGAATCCCTACCGCCGCCGCTGACGGCAAAGGAAGAGCAAAAAGCTTTTGAGCAAATAAAAAATAACGACAAAAGGGGAAGAGAAACTTTAATTGTTCACAATTTAAGACTCGTTGTTTATATAGCAAAAAAGTTCGAATCAACAGGTATAGGCATTGAAGATTTGATTTCAATTGGGACTATTGGACTGATTAAAGCTGTAAATACTTTTCAGGTAGATAAAAACATAAAGCTTGCTACATATGCGTCACGCTGCATTGAAAATGAAATATTAATGTTTTTGCGGAAATCAAATCAGTATCGAAATGACATTTCAATCGATGAACCATTGAATGTTGACTGGGACGGAAATGAACTTTTGCTTTCAGATATTCTCGGTACTGATGAAGATATAGTAATAAGAGGAATTGAAAATGAAGTTGAGCGTGAACTTGTATTAATTGAAATTGATAAACTTCAAGAAAGAGAAAAGCAAATAATGAAAATGCGTTTTGGGCTTTTAGGTGAAAAAGAAATGACGCAAAAGGAAGTTGCAGATATTGTGGGAATTTCTCAGTCATATATATCAAGACTTGAAAAACGAATACTTAAAAACATAAGAGAAAATCTAGAAAAAATATGTTAGCACTTAAAAAAGTTGCATGCTAGCACTCTTATATAAAGAGTGCTAAATTTTACACTTTGAACATAATATTATCACAATTTCAACATAAATATCGAATATTATATAGTTGTTGAAAGAAAAGAAGTGATACCAATGAACAAGTATATTTAAACAACGTATACAAATAACAAAAAAGAAAACAATATTAATGAGAATTCTAAGGAGGAATTAATTATGTTATACGGATTAACACCATTTGAAAGAAGCACATATGATTTATTCAATGTTTTTCATGAATTTGAAAAAGACTTTTGGGGTACTAAATCAACAAATGATTTAAAGGCATGCAGGACTGACATTTGCGATAAGGGAGACAAATTTGTTCTTGAAGCTGAGCTGCCTGGTTTTTCTAAAGAAGATATCAATATTGATATAAAAGGCGATCGTTTAACTTTGACTGCATCTCATAACTCTGAGAGTGAAGATAAGGATAAAGACGGTAAATATATTTGCAGAGAGCGTTCTTTTGGCTCATATCAAAGAAGTTATGATATTTCAAATATTGATGCTAATGCTATTTCAGCAGAATATAAAAACGGAATTCTGACTCTTGATTTGCCTAAGAAGGCTAAAACAGAGCCTGAATCAAGAAGACTGGAAATCAAATAATATTCTATTACAATACTTCCTTATACTTTTTAGAAAGACCTGCCATTAAATATGGCAGGTCTTTATTTATACTCATAACTGATTGTATACAAGTCTCAGATATATAATATTTATGATATAAATAAGTTTTAAGTCTAATTTCGCCAAAAACTGTTGCATTTTACCAAAAAATATTATATAATGATGATGTACAAATGTGACTAAACTTCTCGAGAATTTAGAATAAATATCAGAGGAGTTTTTCTCATGCAAATTAATAATTTTAATGCTAATAAAGAACTGTATCGTGAGTTTCTTATAAAAAAAGAGCTCAGTGAAAAAACTGTCATAAAATATCTTCGTGACAGCGAGCGTTTTTATGCTGCGATGGGTGCAAACACAATTGATTATAAAGCAGTAAATGAATATAAGAATACACTTATTAAACGGTATAAAAGTGCAACGGTTAATTCTTATTTAATATCTGTTAATAATTATTTATCATGGTGCGGAAGAAAAGATTTATGTGTATCTCTTATTAAGTGCCAGCGGTCATATTTTTCTGATTATGAGTTTTCAGCGGAGGAATATCATGCAATGCTTGATTATGCAAAAAAATCAGAAAATGTTAAATGGTATGTTATTATGAGATGTCTCGGCAGCATGGGTATTCGTGTCGGTGAATTAAAATTTATTACATATGAATCTATAATTGACAGTTGTGCAGAAGTTTTGTTTAAAGGAAAACTAAGGACGATTCTTATTCCTAAAACTTTGAGGGCACAGCTTATTTCTTATTGTAAATTCTGCTGTATTAAAGGCGGTTCGGTTTTTCTTAACAAAAAAGGTACAGCACCGATTAATCCTTCGGTTGTTTGGCGTAATTTAAAAAGAATTGCCAATGCCTGCGGAATAGATAAAGATAAAGTATTCCCGCACAACTTTCGTCATATGTTTGCCAGGGTTTATATGGACACTTATCATAATATTGTTGATTTAGCTGATATTCTCGGACACAGTTCAATTGAAACAACAAGAATATATACAAAGACATCAAAAGATATTCAAAGAAATAAAATTGAGCAGCTTGATTTATAAAATGCAATATAATACAACAGTTTATTGCATTTGTCAAGTATCTGCTAAAAAAAATTTTTAATATTTTGCATTTTTGCCCTATAAAGAGTTTTTTTGCTCTTTATAGGGCTTTTGTTTTCGCAGATTTAAGCGAAAAGTGCAATATAATGTTGTATTATATGACTATGGTACCATAAATAAAAAAAATCAGAAGGTAATTTCATAACAAAAACTAATTTATAATCAGAATGTTTTAATAGATTACCGGCTGATAAAATTATTAAAGAAAAATTAGGAGGAATTTAATATGTTTAATCCTGCAGACGAGGTATCGTCAATTAATTTCAGTGCAATCATCGGAGGTGCACTGAACGCGGTTGTAAATGCACAGCGTGAGTCAGCCGATACAACTGTAAATTTTATAAGAAGAGTTGGTTTTAAACCGGGTGAGATTGATGCTCAGACCGGTCAGGAGGTTGGAGTAGGAGAGCCTATATGTGTTTCGTTTGCATATGACAAAGAAGTGTCTCCGTCATATACTCAAACTGTCAGAAGTGTAACAGTCAATGTTGAGGATAAAGGAAATGGATATGATGCTGATAAGCCTGTTATACTCACAATAGACGGACATGAAATTGATGGCGTAAAGTATGAGATTAACGACGGAAAAATAGAGAGTGTTACTTTAACTACAATTCCATCAGAGGATTACATAAAAGACGGTGCTGAAGTTATTGCTTTGCAGAAGAATGAGAACGGACAGAATAATGTATCAGCTAAGCTAACGCTCTCAGTTAAGAACAAAGAAGCTATTGTTCCGGCAGAATATCAGAAGATGCAGATTGATGTGCCTATTCTTACTATGATGCCGATTCCGTTTATTAAAGTTGAAAATGCAGATATTGAATTCAATGTCAAAATTAATTCTGTATCAAATTCAAACAGCTATGAAAAGTCAAACAGTGATATAACGAATAAAACTAATTTCGGCTATAAAGGCTGGGGATTTAATGCGAATACCAGTCTTAATGCGTCCTTTTCAAACCAGAAATCAACTTCTTCAAACGAAGAGGTAAAAAAAGATTATTCACTGAATATGAAGATTCATGCGGTACAGGATGATATGCCGGCAGGTATGTCAAGGATTCTTGATATTCTTGAAGAATCAATTATTACTAAAAATGTTACGGTTAAGGATGATACAAATACTAACTAGTCTTATTCATGTTAAATTTTAAAAAACTGATTTCTCCGCCAAAACAGAGATTTTGATATTCAACAACTCAATACAGGCGGAGAAATAAAGTTTGGAAGAATGATTTAATTTATGTATGTATTTGATTTTGATATCTGATTGATTATTCACTAGCATAAAATCAAATTTCAAGGAGGAATAATATGGTTAAGTTAAGCGAATTTATAGGAGGTTTGGTATCCGGTGTTTCAGAAGCCCGTAAGATTGCAGATTCCAATTCGGTGACTTTGAGTCAGGGTTATCACGCAGATCCTTTTCTAAAAGGCATGCCCGTTCCGCATTATACAATCGAAGAAGCAGAAATTAAGGTGCCGATTTCTATAAAAGGAGTTGTTTCAGGAAGCAAGGAAAAAATTCTGATTCAATCATTTATACTTAGTGCGATTAAACTCAAAATGCCGCAGCTTCTTAATAATCAGTTTTTAATGTATTATGTTGATAAGAAAAAAGCCGATAAACAAAAAGAGGATGAAAAGCAGCAAGCAGCGGTATCAATTGAAAATTCAGATACATCGTCTGATGTTCAATCTCTTGAAGAGAGTACCGTTGAAATCAGTGACGCTTTGCGTAAAAGATATGCAAAATCTTCAAATAAAATAGCGAAAAATATTGAAGAACCGATGAACGCTTTTTTGAGCACAGCAAATTTTGAAATAATAAAACTTTTAGATATTAAAGATAAATTTGTGGAACTTTTGAAAAATGAAATTAGATATGAATTTTCATCATATGCGCCAGACAGCCAGCCGGTAACAGAAGATAAATTAGATGAATTTGCACAGGAAATCGGTACGGGTATGTTTTTTGAATTCAAGCATTTTTCCGATGATGACAGAGGCATATTTGTTGAACCGAACACAGGAAAAATGAACGAATATGCCGATAAAAATAATTTAGTTTATATGACTATTAAAGTAAAAGAACAAGACCTTGACCTTGTTGTTGAGGATACAGACGGAAGCAGTTCTCAGAGATTTTTATCGCTGAATTAAAATCAGAAAGGATAAAGCTATGATAATTATTCCGATTATTGAAAGTATGGACAGCATATTGAGTGAGATGAGCGGTCTTATAAACATGATGGACAAAAATACGGGCCAGATTAAAAGCGAAAGTATAAAATTCATAAAAAAACTTGAGTTGTCTGCCGAAAAATTTCGGCTTCCGATTGCAGGTGAGCTTTCTGTAATACGGGGAAAGCTATTATGCGGTGAATCTGAAGCTGCTAACTCAACAGTTTATATTAACAGAAAGGAAAGAAGAATTCAAAAGCGACGCTTTATACTTGAACAGCTGGAAGCCGGTTATAATTGCGTAAATGGATATTTAGCAGAAAGCCGTAGAATTTTTGCAGAGTGTGAAAGGACTGCTTGTCAGATTACAGTCGGTCTTATGGCTAAAGGATTGTTGAAAGATTATGATGTAAAGAATATTTCAGGAAAGACGCTGATTAAGCTGGCTTCAAACGACTCTGATTTTGCACCTGCAGTTGTGCAGGTTACCGGTCTTATCGGTGCTTTAAACACAAATATTATTTTTGAAAAAACTATGTCCCTTACAGGACTATATAACAAGGAGGAATAAAAATGAAAATTAAATTTTTACCGTTTTTAAATGACAATGATGGAAAGTTATGGAAAGAAAAACTTGAAAATGAATTTATGTCGCAGCAGGAAGTAAAGGATATTACCAAAGAAATTAACGAGCTGAGAAACTCTAAACCGGACATATTAAAAACATATGATGAAAAATATAAAAATTCTGCACCGGCAGAACGTAAAAAGATTTTGAGAGAGAAGGAATCGGTTTCCACACCGGAAGTTGTTGATTATTATAAAAGACTGCGCAGCTTGAAAGAAGAACGTCAGCAAAATTGGATTAAATACCTTATGAACAGAGTGGCAGAAGTTTTCGAACAAAAGCTGATAAAGCTAAAAGATGATGAAAAGGAAAAAAGCAAAACAACAATTGTTGCTGCACTACCTGAATTTTTCTGGTGTGATATTAATGATAATGCCAAACATTCAGACCGTTCTGATATTATTAACTATCAGAAACCGATTTATATTAATAACATTGCATCAATTTTTTGTGCTGAAAATGAAATTTCAAAATTGACAAAGGATTATCCTAATCTTATATTTTTTGCAGGTACCGTGAAGTGGAAAGTTCCCGTAAATGAGGATCGCAGTCAGGAAGATACATATAATACTTTGTTTATTTATAATTCAGGTGATTTACCGGTAATGTGGGGTAAGCATCATTTTTCAGCTATCGATGGTTTTTCATCTGTTAATTTCAGATACACTGGTTTAAATGTAAAAAGAGAGGTTTTTGACATAAAAAGCGGAGGGGAAATAAAAGGAGGTCATCCTAAAATTACTTTTAACGGAATAGATTTTGTATATGATATTTGTTTGGACTTTATTTCGAATAAAGACGGTTTTGCAGGAGGACCTTTGTCAAAAGACATTTGCAGTAATATATCTTTAAATAATCCTGTAAATGTTCTTATTGCGGGAGGTATGTGGTTTTACAACAACACGGCAGCACTTAATGCGGTAGCAAATATGCCTTCGGAAGTTGTATTAAGATGCGATGCAAATGCGGATAATAGAGGTTGCAATTCAGAAATATATTGCAAGAGCGGCGGCAATATACTTAATAAAAAAATTGCTAACGATTTTATCGGTGACATGGAAATTAATATTCCTTAAAGAAAGGGTTTGATAATATGATTTATAAAGACTGTTTAGGCAAACGGCTGGGTAATTTTAATTCAAATTTTTATAATGACGGAATTCGAGGTCAGTGTGTATGGTATGTAAGAGGCAGGGCAAAAGAGAAGCTCGGCGTAGATACAAAAATCCGCGGAGATGCAAAAACATGGTATACACAGGCTAAATTTAAGGGTAAAAAACTTAAAAGTAACAGTATAGCTTGTTTTAACGGAGGTTCATTCGGTCATGTGATTTATGTTGAGAGTGTCGAAAATAATACAGTTTACTATACTGAAGCTAATGTCGGAGGAATAGACGGAGTTTTAAAATCAGCTTCAGTTACATCTTTCACAAGCAAAAACGGATACCAAGGATGTATATATCTTGAAGAATACAAATCTGCTCCTGTAAAATCAAAATACGGAACTGCTGTTACAACTGCACCGTTAAACTATAGAAAAAATCCCGGCGGAAATATATCCGGAACTCTTTCAGAAGGTGAAATTGTAGCTTTTGCTGATTCGTCAAAGATTTCTAAAGACGGTTATATATGGCGCAAAATTTATGTTAACGGAAAAGTTTATTATGCAGCTGATAAATATCTGAAATAAATTGGAAAATATATGTCTGTAATAACAATTTTTAATTCCGGTAATAAAAATCAGCAAATATTTATACAAGCTGAACCAAAAACAGAACAATCATTTGATTGGAAGCCATTTCAAACTAAGACGTATTACGATTTTAATTATAATGATGTTAAGAACGGCCTTATAAAAAATGGGACACATATCGGAAGTAAACCGGATTATTTCTCGCTTGAAAATTATAACCGCATTCGTTTTGAAGAAAAAGATAAGGCTTTAAAAGTTTATGATATTCACATTACTCTTTACAAGGAAAATGAAGTAATAAATGAGCCGTCGATTTTAGTCATCAGTTTTTATGCAAATAATAATGTAAAAAAGTTATATGAAAAATTACAAAGAAAATATTGCAAATATAAATGACAGCATGTTTTAAGTTTGTGTATTCATACCAAACACGAAATAAACATTACCAAACATGAAAAATATATTGACAAATAATAAAAAATATGCAATATAAGTAAAAAGATGATTAAAATTGTAGATGACAGTCGAAATAAGACACTATAACTATTAATCATCAAAAGGAGGTAATGTATGTTAAAAAGAAGATTAGCAAAAAGGCTTTGCACAATCATTACAGCAATTGTCTTGGTTATTTCAATGATACCTATGGGTATAATTAATCTAAGTGCTGACCAGACTCTTTTGGGTTATAAAGGTCCGTACTTAGATGACGATGAGCATGTTGCAACTTATATGAGAAAAGACTATTTCAAGCAAGGCTCATTCGAGATTCAGTTCATGTACGATGCCGTTGGAACACCAAGCAGTTCAGCAGCGTCAGAGGGCTTTAATGATACCTTTGAATTTGTTGTATTTGATACAAACAACGGAGGTATGAAAAAAACAAAGATAGGTCCGAACGGTTATGACAAAACCGGTACAGTCAAGCCTGTAAAAGATAAAGTCTATAAGGTGACAGTTCCTATTTCGGTAATCGAAAATAAACTGTTATCAGGACAGGCATATGGAATAATGCTTCAAACAGGGGGAATAGGCACTTCAATTGTGTCGGTTGCTTCACTTAAGTATATAAGCAGTAATATACCTTATGTTCAAAAAGAATTTACAGCAACAGGTTCATGGAGCAAGGGGAACTCAGGAACAATGACAGTAAATCCGAAAGGTGCGGCGATTGTTAAGCCCGGTGTTTCGGACATAGAGGTATCAGCGGTTGATTTCGGCGGATGGACAAACCCGACAGTAGAAGTCACGGTTACATACCCGCAGGCAAAAAATAATGTTCAGGCTGAAATTTTAGTAAACGGCAAACCTGTTAAAAGTAATTATGTAAATGCAAAAGCAGGCACATATACATACAGCACAAAGCTTCCTTTGTCAGCTTCATCTTTCACAGCATGCTATGACGGATGTTCTGTTACGAGGATTAAAGTGTATGATAAAGAAGAAAATATTCCGATTATACCACCGGAACAAAATAATCCGTTAATTGAAAACGGCGGACCATATGAAGGCGATGCAACTTATATTCAAACTTTCATGAAGTCCGATTATCAAGGAAAAGGTGCATTTGAACTTAAGTACAAATTCACTGAAGTCGGAACACCATCGGCACCACAGGAAGGCGAAGCGGATCTCGGATACGGAGATACTTTTGAATTTTTAGTATTCGACACAGCATGGGGCGGCTGGAACAGAACAACTGTAGGACCTGCAGGTATTGATACAGCAGATACTACAGCTCCAATTAACGATCAGGTTTATACAGCAACTGTTGATATCTCAACAATTGAGGCAGCTTTATCAATAACTGCTTCACCTTATGGAATCAACCTTCAGACAGGTGCACAGCTTGGAACATCAAAGGTTGAAATCGTTTCATTAAAATATGTTGACAGTACAATACCTAATGTTCAGGAAGCATTCACAGCAACCGGTTCATGGACAAAGGGTACAGCAAGCACAATGACTGTTACACCAAATGGTGCGGCGGTAGTTAACTCAAATGAGTGGAACATTGAGGTTTCAGGTCTTGATTTGAGTGCATGGACAAACCCGACAGTTGGTGTAACTGTAACATATGCAGCAGCACAGACATATGTTCAGGCTGAAATCTTAGTAGACGGAACAACACCAATACCATTAGATCCTAACTATCCAAGCCCTGCAGCAGGTACATATACATATACAACAGAAATCCCTAACACAACAGAATCATTCCTAGCTTGCTATGATGCTTGCACCGTAACAGAGATTAAAGTATATGACAATGTTGAAGGCAATGTTGAAAAGGTTGTAACAGGACAGACAGCTTCAACAATAGCTAATGATATGGGTCTTGTTTGGAACTTAGGTAACTCACTTGAAGCAGTTGACGGCAACTCAGCAAGTGAAACATACGGACAAGTTGGAGAAAAAGCATGGGGCAACCCAAAAACAACTAAGAAGCTAATCCAGGCTGTAAAGGCTGCAGGCTTCAACACAATCAGAGTTCCTATTTCTTACCTAAATAAGATCGGCACAGCTCCAAATTACACAGTTGACGCTGATTATTTAGACAGAATTCAGGAAGTTGTTGACTACGCTTATGATATGGGTATGTATGTTGTAATTAATATCCATAATGACGGCGGCGAAGGCATCCCGGGAAAATGGTTAAATGTTGGAACAACTGATGAAACTGCAAGAGCAGAAATGGTTAATAAGTTTGGTAAAGTATGGGCACAGATTGCAGATAAATTTGCAGACTATGACCAGAAGTTAATCTTTGAAGCAGCTAACGAGCTTATGATCACAGGTAACTATAATCAGGCTCCTGCTCCTGCATATACAAACATTAATGCACTAAATCAAAAGTTTGTTGATGTTGTTCGTGCAGCAGGTATTAACAACGCTGACAGAGCATTGATTGTTACCGGATACAATACTAACATTGATCTGACAACAACTGCTGCAGGTTTTGTAAAACCTACAGATTCAACACAAAACAGATTAATGCTTTCTGTTCACTATTATGCACCAGATGACTTTACAATGGGTAGTGCAACACAATGGCCAACAGGTGAGGAAGTAGCTACTAATTACTACAGCGAAGCTTATATGGAAGCACAGATTAACAAGGCTTCTGAAACTGGTGCATCTTTAGGTATGCCTATATTCTTAGGCGAATATGGTCCTGAGAACCACAGTGATAATACTGTAGCTAGAGCTAAATATTGCAATAGATTAAATTATTATGCTAAGGATTGTGGAAATGTAGTTACTGCTTATTGGGACAATGGTTTCACCGGTCAAGGCGGCACTGCATTATTTGACAGAACTAATAATGTAATTACTGCTGCTGGACAAACTATCGTTAATGCAATTATAAGCGGCTATAATTTACAAAAGGTTGATGCTTAATAAAACAATAATTCATTGATAAAAGTTTACTAATAATTATTTATGATTGTTTCTGTAGTATATTATGCATATACTACAGATTACAATCATATATTTGGGGTAGAAATTATTGTTTTAGGAGGCACTTCGATGCAGAAAATTTTTAGAAGATATTTGTCCTTGTTAACAGGTTTGACGTTATTGATGTCTTGTATTTGTACCACAATTTATGCCACTGATGAATCTTTTTTCACATATTCGTATATTGATGGTGTTTATCAGGCAACATTAGATGTAAGTAAAGATTTATCTACTCTAACAAGTTTGACATTACCTAACAAATATAATGATAATGTTAATGGTGAAGCTGATGCAGTTCTTTTTAAAGCAACTGGTCCATCTAGTGGTAACAATACTATCAAAAGTTTTTCTACTGCGTCTTCTAAAGCGAGCATGACTAGACGTGCTTTTAGATATCTAAATGTTTTAGAATCTGTATATTATACAAATACTGGAACTTTAACTTTTCCGGAGCGTGTTTTTGAGAATTGTTCAGAAACATTAAAAAATGTTTATATATCTGCATCTAGTGTAAGTATAACTCATGTTGGTGCATTTATGAATTTTATTTCTAATGAAGGTGCCAAAATCTATGTAACAAGCGAAGCAGTAAAGAACCAGATAGTTACAGCGACAGCAGGTGGTTCATATCCAGTGCAAGCATCACAGATAGAAGTAATGCAGGCGACAAAGCCAACTTCATCTATAACAATCAGCTGTGCGAATATTGCTTG
>ENA-ORLW01001235-ORLW01001235.1-human-gut-metagenome-genome-assembly--contig:-NODE-1235-length-29478-cov-9.776912_pt1 | contig 29478 bp, 30 predicted proteins | sample MGYA00243017_ERZ508829 | MGnify/ENA primary metagenome ERZ508829 (study PRJEB26277, sample SAMN04329776) | human gut metagenome | biome: human-associated habitat | host: Homo sapiens | place: USA...
ACAACCCGGTACATGAACTGTACCGGGGAAGAAAAATTTTCGTTATTTAATTTGTCTACTTGACGGGTAGCACACCAAAACAACGGCTTGCAGGACTTTTTCTAATGAGGTCATGGTATTCTGCTCATTTGAATTTCCAGAAGAGTCTAACCTGTTCTTTTGCCTAGGCTTTGGCATCGGTTACGCCATATGTTTTATAATATTCCGTTTAAATTAAAATGGGAAAAAAGGGTATAAGTAACGGCAATATAAAAGTTGAAAGTTGACAAAAAAATAAGCCTGACAAAAGACTTTAAAGTACTTTTACATTTAGATAGCTGTCAAACTCCCGGGTTGCATGGCTGACAGAGGAGCAGATCAGTCACTTCCGCAGTGATTTCAAAGTGGTGGCAAATTTTTTTGTACAGAAAAGAAAAAATAAAGATTATATACCGGATGATCCAACAGAGATCAGGCATGTGGATGAAGTGCTGAAACTTTTGCAGGTCATGACAGGAGATAGACGTTATGAGGAAATTTTCAGGAAAAAGAAGGAAGGAGTGCATAGTATGTGTGATGTGGCAGAAAGATTAGAACAAATGGGCATTGCCAAGGGAATCGAGATTGGCAGAAATGAAGGAAAAACAGAAGGCAAGATCGAAGGCAAAATACTGGTATACAGGAATTTGTGCCGGGAAGGGTTTGATGAGAAAGAAGCCAGGAGACTTACGGAGTTGCCGGAAGATATGAGTTTGGAACAGTAAAAAATAGAATGTCTCTGGCATGTTTAAGCGGGCCATCACTTTCATTAGTTCGTTATAAAGACTTTTCTATGAAAGCAGAAAAAGAGAGAAGAAATAGTGGATAAGTTCTTCACTCAAAAATTTATAAAACGAAAAGAATCGTATTGAATTTTAAGAATAAAAATGATATTATATTGTATAAAGTTTTGTTAAAAACACGTATGCAATGAAAAGGAGAGTGGTTATAAGAAAGAAAAGTTTGCAATATATTTTGGAAAGTACAATTATAAGAAAAGGAGAAAGAATATGAAATTGAAAAAAATTTTAGCACAGTCATTAGCTGTGGCTATGGTATTGTCAAGTGTTCCAGTTGCTAATTTTACAGCACTTGCAGCAGAAGATACTGTAGCATATGCCAGTGACGATGCAAGCACTGTTGATGCGACGGCAGATGCACTTCCGGCACCATATGGATACAAAAATCTGCAGCTGACAGTAGGGCCAGATGTGGAAATCACGACTTCAGCAAATACTACAATTACAGAAAGCAATGGAAATGTATTGGCGGCTAATGGAGATTCATACTTGAACTTCTCCAATAGCGGAGATAAATGGATTAATTTTCATTTCTTAGAAGCTAAAAAAGTTTCAGGTCTTTTATATAAAAACAGATACCAGACAAATGGTCCTGTGAAGATCGCAAGAGTGGATGTGAAAAAGCAGGGCAGCGATGCCTATGTAACCGTATATCAGACGGAAACTGCTTCAGCATGGGCGAATCCAACAAATGGCGGTGCAGTCCATGAAGCGTTATTCAACACGGTTTCAGACGTTACCGATGTCAAATTCTATGCTGTAGCAACACATTATAGCGGCGAAGGTAATAGGGATACTGTGAAAGCTGACGTAATGCGTATCCTGACAACAGAAGATGATTCAGCAGTGACGGCAACTGCATTGACTTCAGATGAAAACAGTGGTACAGCAACGGTAAGTATTCCGGACTCTACAGTAAGTGGTACAACCATGTCAGTATCGAAAGGTGTTACTGTGAAATATCAGGCTAAGGAAGCAGATACAGGAAAGTTTGCAGGATGGCGTGATGAAACAGGCAGGATTGTAAGCAATGATGCCACATATACGACAACTGTTTCTGATAATATTACATTAACGGCAGTGTTTAAAAACTATTATGAACGGATAGATCAGTCTATTTTAAAAGAAAATGCAAAAGATAATTCACATGATACTAGTGGAAACGACCAGCCAGCCAGAGCGGCATTTGATGGAAATGACGACACATTATGGCATCAAAACTGGGGGAATGGTGTAGGAAGTACTGTTAAACCATCCGCTTCCAATCCAATCTGGATTCAGACGAGTTTTGGGACAGAAAATGGCGAAAATAAAGTAGAGACGGTAGGCCGATTGACCTATCGCGGAAGACCGGATAGCTATGCTAATCATGCCCAGACAAAAGGATTATGGTCTACACGTATTTCAGACTATGTTATTCTGGCAGCGAATGTAGCACACGGATCTCCGGGAGTAGGTGACTGGGCTGTTGTTCAGACAGGAACTATGCCGAGTGACATTGCAGTTGGCAATGCAGTATCCGAAGTAGAATTTGCACCGGTAAATGCAACACATATCCGACTGGTTTGCCTGTCAACCTATGACAATGATAATTATGTGTGTGCAGGAGAAATCAATCTTTACAGAATGACAGATTCAACATACGGTGCGGATCTGATGAAGTTGAATGTAACAGTGAATCAGGAAGAAAATGGAAACGGAAACGCAGCAATTGTGGCTCCGGGATATCAGACACTGAACGATGCCAATGAAGCGGCTGCACCAGGTGAGTCAGCTTCTGTTATTGGAAAGTATATGCTTGGCAAACCAAGAAAAATACAATTATTGGCTGTTCCGGCAAGCAGATATGCTTTTGCAAGCTGGAAAGTAAATAATGCAATTGTTTCAAAAGAAGCAGCATATTTGATTGATACAGATTCAACCGAAACTTATCAGCCGGAATTCACACAGGCTGCAAATTATGTAGAGATTACAATTCCGACTGATGGAGGAAATTCTGAAACAAATCCGTCAAATATCAGAACAAATTCTGAAACAAAACCGGCGGATGGCAGAGATGGTCCTGCATACTATGCGTTTGATGATTCGGAAGATACACACTGGCATTCTAACTGGAAGCCAGCAACACCTGAAAACAAGGATGGTAAAATCAGTGTAACGGGTCCAATCTGGATTGAAGCTGGTTTTAATGCAGTTAAAAAAGTAGCCAAGATTACCTATAAGCCAAGAACAAATGGTAATGGTGCGTGTCGTGCAAAAGGATATGAAGTACTGGTGGCACATATGGCGAACCCTACAGATCAGCCAGAAGATGCAGATTTTGCACTTGTGAAAACGGGTGTGCTTGGAAATAATGCAGGTCCGCAGGACATTATATTGCCAACTCCGGTTGCTGCAACGCATGTAAGATTGAAGTTTACATCTTCCTATGATGGTCAGACGTATGTATCTGCTTCCAAAATTGGTATGTTCGAAGATAGTGCAAATGCAGATAAGTATGCTGACATTGTTGATATTCCAAAAGTGACATCAAATGATACTACACTTGGAACGGTAGAGACATCCAATCAGAAAATGGTTGATAAAATTGACAATAGCATTACCATGACAGCAAAACCGGCTGCTGATTGTCATTTTGTAAAATGGCTGATCACAGATAATGAGACGGGAGAAGTGTCTGAAAAATCAGCAAAATCAATTACAGAAACAGTAAATAATAAGACCAGATATACTTATACAGCAATGTTTGCGAAAGATGCAGAAGTTAATGTAAATCTGAATCAGACTTATGTAACGATGTATGTAAATGATACCCAGACATTAGAAGCTACAGTAACAAATGCAACGAATGCAAGTGTTACATGGTCTACCGATAAGGGTCAGGTTGCAGTAGTAGATGATGATGGAAACGTAACAGCAAAAGGAGCCGGAGAAGCCACTATTACAGCAACTTCAGTACAAGACGAGACAAAAAAAGCAACTTGTACAGTAGTGGTAAATGCAACACCATCCACAGAAGCATTAGACACACTTCTGACAGAAGCGAGCGAAAAAATGAATAGCACTACTGCTTATACTGCTGAGTCCAGAAGTAAACTTGCTGAAGTTTACAAAAAATATGTAAAATACACAAATGAAAATATTGCAGAAGCAGAAAAGAATTTGAGAACGGCGTTAGATAATCTGGAAGCACTGTATAGAGTTCAGATTGGTGATAATTTTACAGATCCAAGTAATGTTACAGTAACGGCAGGAGATGATGGAAAAGTATATAAAGAAGGAAACAGTAAGATTGTATATATGCCATTGATTGGAAAGGTGACGGTAAAGGCAAGCGAAACAAATTCTGATGGATATCAATTTGCAGGCTGGACAATGAAAGAAAAAATCTTAAGTACTTCTACATCATATACTTTTTATGTTACTGGAGAGATGAATATTACTCCGAAATATCAAGAAGAAAAGCCTGCACCTGAAATCAGTCTGTTCTGCAGCACAAAATACAATACCGCAGCAGGAAAACTTTCTTTTATTGCAAAACGCTCTGTTGACAAAATATATACAGTTGTAGAACATGGTGTTATTATTACAGATAAAACAGGATGGGATAATTATTATAAAAATAATAAAACACCAATGATTAAAGGTGCAACCAGAACAAGAAAATCTGTTGCTAAGGGTACTGCAAATATCGGAACATATGAAGCAAAACTGAAAGCCGGCAAAAATGAAGAATGGCATGGAAGATCTTATGTAACTTATACAGATGGATATAAGACTTATACAGAGTATTCAGAAATAGTAGACTATCCGGTAAGTAAAGGAGGCAAAAAATGAAAAAGTACTATGAAGAGCCAGAAGTAGATATGGTTGATATTCTGGTGGATGATATCATGAAAGTATCTGGAGAGACAGAAGAAATAGAAGAAGGTGGCTTCGACAATTTTTGATGAATGATTCAGATTCTGTAGAAGCAATATAAACATAAAAATGCCTGCAGCTTTTGTGAAGCCTGCAGGCATTTTTATGATAAAATTATGCTGGAATGAGATTGTATGACAGTTGAAAGAGTGGTAGAATAAAAAAAGAAACTGTGATGATTCACTACAGGCCAGGGCATTTGTTGTTGAGAGAGCAGAAACATGACTGTGTCGTACTGAAAAGTCACAGAAAAATTTATTTTACTATATAGAAAGGAATTAATATAATATGAAAAAGAAAATTATGTATTTGTGTGTGTGTTGTATGATAATTGGAACTTGCTTTGGATGTGGAAAAAACGAACAGACTGAAGCAGAGAGTAAAGCATCTGATAATACAGAAGCTGTTGTGATGACGGAAACAGAATCTGGAATCAGTGCAGAGACAGATGAGAATGCCGAAATGCAGAGTGAGCAGATTGAAACAGGTGGTGAAGACTCCTGGGAAGACAGTGCAGACGGCTGGGATTAAGCAGTTGCAATGTATTGTCTGATAAAGATATATTTTAACAAACTATGAGCAGAAAGCCTCTGCCTTTTCGTGTGTGAAAAGCAGAGGCTTTTTTCAAAACTTTGATAGTTGTAATAAAAGAGGAAAGAGTGTGGCGGACAGAAGCAGATGTCTGCTTTGTCAGGGAAGATGGTAACAGATATGAAAAAGCAGGAAATAAAACTGGAACAAATAGAACAGACAATCCGGAAAGTTCTCGCAAGGGGTGGTGAGTTTTCTTTTTATCCGGGAGGAACGAGTATGCAGCCGTTTATCGTCCAGGGGCGGGACAAAGTCACACTTGCAGCACTTCCGGACAGGATAAAAAAGTATGATATCATACTGTATAAGCGGGAAAACGGTACATTTGTGCTGCACCGGGTAACAGGGAAAAAAGAAAATGCTTATATATTCCGTGGGGATAATCAGTTCTCGGATGAATATGGCATAAAAAGGGAACAGATGATCGGAAGGGTGACAGAAATCATCCGTGGAGATGAGGTGATCCCGGTGAATGATATAAAGCATAGGATGTGGGCAGGATTTTGGGTAAATACTGTCTTTTTCAGAAGGGTGAAACGTTTTTGCCTGAAATGCAGAAAGAAAAAACAAAATCTGGATAAAAATAAGTCATGTTGAATAAAAATGAAAAATAAGCCATGTTGACCAGGAGGACAAATATCGCTATAATTATGGAGTAGAGAATGGTTTTTGCGGCTTAATATTTCGATTCGATAGGAGCAGTGTAAATAATGTTTCCATATTCAGAGTGATAATAAGGAGAAAATTGATATGAAAATCAAAGGAGATTATCTTTTAGATACGATCGGCGGCGAGAAGATGGCTGTGCCGATTACAGTAAATGACGGAGGACTGGCAGGGCTGATCAGGCTGAATGAAGTGGGAGCGTTTCTGTGGGAGAAACTTCAGGGCGGAACAACAGAGGCAGATCTTGTAAAAGCTCTGACATCGGAATACGATGTGAAAGAAGAGAAAGCGACAGCCGATGTGAAGAAGTTTCTGGAAAAACTTCGCACAAAGGGATTGTTGGAGGAGTAGAAAATGGTAACGAAAAACTACCGATTTGCAGATATTGCTTTTACATTACAGATGCAGTATCCATATCTGGAGAAGCAGTGCAGAAGTTATGAAGTGGAAGAGCCGGGGATACTGATCGCAGCCAGTGATGAGGAGATCGAAAGAGAGGATCAGTCTGGCGTCAGCAGTTCGAATGGAATGTTGGAGAGTCTGGCGGTGTACCGTAAGATTTCGGAAATTATGGTTGAACACGATACATTTTTGTTTCACTGTTCCGCAGTTGCACTAGACGGTCAGGCTTATCTGTTTACAGCTCCGAGTGGTACCGGAAAATCAACCCACACACGGCTGTGGCGTGAAGTTTTTGGTGAACGTGCGGTGATGGTAAATGACGACAAGCCACTGATCCAGGTGCGAGAGGATGCCATCTATGTCTGCGGCACACCGTGGAATGGCAAACATAACCTGGACAGCAACCAGAAAGTACCGGTCAAAGGGATCTGTCTGCTGGAACGCGGAGAAAAGAACCATATCGAGATGATTTCACCGGCAGATGCGTTTCCGTATTTATTTCGCCAAGTCTACCGGCCGGCAGATCAGACAAAACTGATTCGGACGATCACTCTGCTCAAGCAGACGGCAGAACGTGTACCGCTGTACCGGATGCAGTGTGATATTTCCCATCAGGCGGCACAGATGGCATGGAAAATGATGAGTGGCAAGAAAGAAGAACAGAACCGGTGAATGAAAGAGATACGATGAAGAACAGCAGAAAGACCAACGTAAAATCCAATACTTCAGACATAGAAGCAAAAGAAAAGAAAGAGCAGCAGGAACAGGAAAAAATTCTTGCAGCCAAATATCTCATCGAGTTGATCCGTTCTGTCCTGGAAGAGCGGAAACCACAGCCAAAGCCGGAACAGATTTCCATGAAATGCCTGTTTCTGACAGCAAAGAAACACAATCTTGCCTGTATGGCATACGATGCGGCAAAACAGATCGCAGGCGAGGAAGACAAAGAAGTCATGGAGGCATGGCAGAATTATAACCGCACCTGTATGATCATGAGTGCTGTTCAGGGAAAAGAAGGAGAACGCTTGCTTGAGAGATTTTCAGATAATCAGGTGCGTGTACTGCCACTGAAAGGCTGGATTATGAGGAGATTTTATCCGAAACCAGAGTATCGGCAAATGACAGATCTGGATTTCCTGATCGATGAGGAAAACAGAAAAGCAGTTAAGCAAATTATGACGGATCAGGAGAGGTATCGGTTTCAACATATCGCAAATGAAAATACGGTGGACTCCTATCAGAAAAATCCATGGATGCATGTAGAAATCCATAATGATATGATTTCATATAATAAGGAACGATATGAGAACATATGGGAGCGGTGTGAACAAAAAAATGCTGTTTATTCCATGAACTGGGATGATTATTATATGTTCATGTTAGATCATCTGGAGAAACATTTTACCCTTGCTGGATGTGGGATTCGATTTTTGCTGGATGTTTATATTTTTCTGCAGGCAAAAGGAAAGGAACTTCACCGGGATAAGCTGAAAAAAGAGTTTCGAAAAAGAAATCAGGAAGCGTTTTTTAAGCAGGTGGAAGAGACAGCAAATGCCTGGTTTGGGGAAGCATATCATGTTGGAGATACAGAGCTGGAAAAAGTGATACTTTTGTCGGGGACTTTTGGAACAAACAGCCAAAAGTTTGAAAATCGACAGGAAAAGATTCAGAAAAAATATAAGAATAAAAAAGTGGCAAAAGCCATGTATTTCCTGACAAGGACATTTCCGGAGTATTCTTATATGTGCAACATATATCCATTCCTGTATAAAGCTCCGGTATTGATGCCTGTTATGTGGATCGTGCGTCTGATCTGTGCACCTGTAACAAAGATGGACCGCATCCGAAAGGAAGTCGGGTTCTGGAGAAAGATGGGGAAAAAAGAATAACAGATGTTATACCGGAATAAGAGTGGGTTAAAATAATGCGAATGAAGGGGAGAACAGTATGATTGATTTTCACACACATATTTTACCACGGATGGATGATGGAAGCCGCCGCATGGCGGAAACACAGAAAATGCTTAAGATGGAGTATGATCAGGGAGTTCGGCAGGTTGTGGCGAGCTCTCATTTCTATGCCCAGCATGAATTCCCGGAGACCTTTCTAGATCGGCGGGGAAGACGGCTGGCACGTGTAAGAGAAATACTGCATGAGGAAGAATGGGGACAGGAAATGCAGATCTTCGGAGGAGCAGAAGTACTCTATTACAATGGAATGGCAGATTCACCGATGCTTCCAAGTCTTTGTATTGAAGGGACAGATACACTGCTTCTGGAGATGCCTTTTTCTCAGTGGGATAAAGAAGTCTATAGGGAAGTGCGGAAAATCATTGAACACCGCAGGATTAAAGTGATACTGGCTCACGTGGAACGTTACAGTTCGTATCAGAAAAATAAAGATATCTGGGAAGAAATCCTGGATCTTCCGCTGACAATCCAGTTAAATGCAGGAGAGATCCTTCAGTTTGGAAAGAAAAAACTCTGCAGAGAGCTGCTGAACAGCGAGATTCCGGTGCTTCTTGGGAGCGACTGCCATAATACAGGAAGAAGAGCACCGAACATGCTAAAAGGAAAAAAAGCAGTGGAGAAGCTGGCAGGGGCAGGAAAATCAGAAGAGATCGATCGATTGGGAGAGCAGGTATTAAACATATGAAAAGACAGAAAACAACAGGGATCATAGTGCTGCTGGCAGTACTTGTGTGTGTACTTGCTGTGGGAACGTGGTATTTTAGAAAACAGCGGTCAGAAAAGGTATCAGCGACAGAAGGGCAGACCAAGACGCAGCAGAGTGAAACAACGGATGAGCTGGAGCGGCTTTTATGGAACAAAATAAAATTAAACGGGAAAAAATATAAATATTCCACGGACTATGAGACGTATCTGTTTATGGGGACGGATGGCAGCGGTAAGGAAGATGCAGACCGTGATGAGTATATCGGAAATATGGCAGATTTTCTGATGCTTGTGATCGTAAATCGAAAAGAACAGACGTATGCATTCCTGCAGCTGAACAGAGATACGATGACAGAGATCAATCTGATCGGACGCAATGGGAAAGGGATGGCCACCGCCGATATGCAGCTCTGTACGGCACATTGGTACGGAGGTACACCGGAAGAAAGCTGCGAAAATACAGTAAAAGCAGTCTCCAGGATGCTTGGAGGAGTCAAAATCAATGGCTACTATGCGATCAATATGGAAGATATCGGAAAACTGAACCATGCGATCGGAGGAGTTACCGTAACCATCGACAGTGATTTTGGTGATGTAGATCCGACACTGAAAAAAGGCGAGACCGTTACGCTGAGTGATGAACAGGCATATAATTTTCTGAGATATCGTCAGGGAATCGATGACGGCGAAAATACTTCACGTATGAAACGTCACAGACAGTATATGCAGGCATTTATGGCGAAATTAAAGGAGAAAATACACGATGATCCATCCATTGGGGCAGAAATTTATGAACAGATGTCAGAAGTGGCAGTCACCGATATGAGCGGAGGAGTTCTGACAGACATTCTGACGGATATGCAGCAGGCAACAAACAGGGGAACCTTTGAACTGGAAGGTACGACAAAACTCGGTCAGCATCTTGACGATGGATTGGAGCATACGGAATTTTATTTGGATAAAATGGCTATTGTCAAAACTTTGAAAGATTTGTATAATATGTAAGAAAATGTAAGAAAAATGTAGAAAAAGACAAAAGAGAGGAACTACTTATGGATCAGAGCAGGGAGAATATAATCGAAGATTCTCAGGACGAAATTGATATTGGCGAACTGCTTCGTTATCTGAAAACGAAATGGATTGTGATTATGGCAGTGTTTTTGATCGGCGTGATTGGAGCCGGCGTTGGGACAAAGTGTCTGATCACACCTAAGTACACAGCAGTATCCAAACTTTATGTTGTGTCTGCTTCAGGGAAGAACATTGTCAATCTGGATGATTTAAGACTTGGTACAACCTTATCATCGGACTATACAGAGCTTTTGAAGACCAGACCGATCTGCAATGAGATCATCAGTGACCTGGGACTGGATTATACGGTCAGCCAGCTGAAAAGCATGATTTCGATCGTTCCGATCGAAGATACCAGACTGCTGACAGTCAGCGTGGTAAGTGCAGATCCGGAAGAAGCAAAAAACATTGCCAATACTCTGGCAGACAAGGCAGTTACATATCTTCCGAAGCTGATGGGTATCTCAGCCCCGAATATTGCAGAAGAAGCGATCACACCGACAGTACCGACTTCCCCGAGCACAAAGAAAAACGTAGCTCTTGGAGGCATTCTGGCACTGGCACTGATCGTTGGGATCTATACCGTACGTTTCCTGATGGATGATACCGTCAAGACAGCAGAAGATGTAGAAAAGATTATCGGAGTTATGCCGCTTACTGTTATCCTGGAATATCAGGATAAGGACAAGAAAAAACAGGGAAGACATCGGAGGAAGTAGGTTATGAATAAAGTACAGATCAATAATATGCCGACGCTTACCTATTCTACAGAAGAAGCGATCAACCGATTGAGAGTAAACTTAAACTTTCAGGCAAAAGATGTGAAGAAGATCATGGTGATCAGCAGTACCGAGAATGAAGGCAAAAGCTTTGTGGCATTTCATACTTGGAAACAAATGGCAGAATCCGGTGTCCACACATTGCTTCTGGATACGGATCTGAGAAAGTCTGTTATGGCAGAAAAATATCAGATGGAGGCAGAAAACGGCAAAAAGCTCATTGGTACATCCCATGTGCTTTCCAAAGATATGCCGTTAAAAGATGCTGTATGGCACACGATTATGCCTCAGGGGGATATTTTACCAAACGTAGAAAACCTGGTAAACCCGGCAATGCTCTTAGAGAGCGAGACATTCCACCGTCTTCTGAATGAGGCGTCCGAAGAATATCGCTATATTTTCATTGATGCACCGCCTCTTGATCTAGTATCAGACGGAGAAAAGATCGGTTCTCTGTGTGATGGGGCGATTCTTGTTGTCGCAAGCGGCAAGGTGTCACGTGGCATGGTTCAGAATTCTATCCATCAGCTGGAGAGAGCCGGATGTCCGTTGCTCGGCATTGTACTGAACCGTGTGGAAGATCAGCGAAAGAAAAATTATTACCAGAAATATGGTTACTACGCAAGTGAAAAAGGAAAGAAAAAATAAATCCGGGTATTTCAGCGGCTATCAGGGCTTGCTGATTTACTGCATGGCATCTTTCTTACCATGCAATATATTTTTTATAAAAGGAGAAAGGAGGGAAAACAACATGAAAAAAGTACTGAAGAAGGTTATGGCCTTGACTCTGGCAGCAGTATTGACGATCGGTACAGCTGTTACATCTACCGCAGCAGTATCAAGCCCGACAACCGGTAAGAAGCCAGTCAACCAGATTGCAGACACAGACAGTAAAGGTAATAACACTAAGACCCCTGTTTATACGGTAAAAACCTATGATACAGGCAGAGCACGTATTATCGGAGCTGCAACAATCAAGAAAAATGTGACTGTTCCGAACTACGTAAAAGTAAACGGCGTGAAGTACAGAGTTACCAGTATTGGTGCAAACTCTCTGAAAAACTGGAAATCTGTAAAAAAGATTACACTTTCCAAAAATATCAAGACCGTTCACAATCAGTCTTTCAAGAGCTGTAAGTCTCTGAAAACAATCGTTGTGAAAAATACAAAGAATATCTGGTTCTCACCGGATACGTTCAAAGGAAGCAACACAAAGAAAATGACCGTTAAATTCAGCAAAAAAATGTCTAAGAAAACTTATGCAAAAATGCAGAAGAGATTAAGAAAGATTGGATTTAAGGGTAAGATCACCAGAGGCTAGTTCTGGATGGGCAGCTGCAACAGCTGCGAAGGAAAGGCACTATGCTTGTTAAGCAATACATTATAAGTATAGTGCCTTTGCTTTACAGTTGTGAAAAAGAAAACGATGTAGCACCGTGGAGTGGGCAATTTGCAAAAATAAGATGCACATTTGAAAATAAAGGATAAGAAAGAGAGCAGTTTTATGTATAGAAAAGATTCAGAAGGCTGGTTGAAACATGCAGATTTTATTGCATTGGATCTTCTGTGCCTGCAAATCTCATTTATTCTGGCATATGTCCTGAGCGGATATGGCTGGAATCCATATCATATTATGCTATACCGAAATATGTCTATATTTCTTGAACTGGCAGATTTACTGGTGATTTTCTGTTATGACACAATGAAAGGCGTACTGAAAAAAGGCTACTATCGGGATTTTGTGGTGACACTTAAACATTCCATCATGGTTGGAGGACTGGCAATTTTATATCTGTTTCTGCTTCAGCAGGGTGGAGATTATTCGAGACTGGCATTATTCCTTACTATTTTATTGTATACAGGGATCACTTATCTTGTGCGAGAACTCAGGAAGAAATCTCTGAAAAAACAGATGCAGAACGGAGGAGAGAGGTCTTTACTGATCATAACATCAGGAGAAGTGGCAAGACGAGTTATTGATAATATGAAAGAAAACAATTATGCACGCTTTCGGATTGCAGGCGTATCTGTGATCGATGAAGACTGGATCGGAAGAAAGGTCGAAGATATTCCGGTTGTTGCAAACGAAGAGACCACTCCGAAGTATGTCTGCAAAGAATGGATCGATGAAGTCCTGATCGTGATTTCAGACGATATCCCATATCCGACTGAACTGATCAGAAAACTGAGCGAAACCGGAGTAACGATCCATCTGAACCTTACGAAAGTCACCAATATTCCGGGAAAGAAGCAGTTCGTGGAGAAAGTTGGCGTGTATACCGTTCTTACGACAAGCATCAACTACGCATCTGCATTTCAGCTGGCACTTAAAAGAATGATGGATATTGCAGGAGGACTGGTCGGATGTATCCTTACTGGACTGATCTTCCTGGTCGTGGGTCCAATGATCTATATCGCATCGCCGGGGCCGATCTTCTTTTCACAGGAGCGTGTCGGCAAGAACGGAAGAAAGTTTAAAATCTACAAATTCCGCAGTATGTACATGGATGCAGAAGAGCGAAAAGCAGAATTAATGGACAAAAACAAACTTGGTGACGGCAAAATGTTCAAGATGGATTTTGATCCGCGCGTGATCGGAAACAAAGTCCTTCCGGATGGCACACACAAAACAGGAATCGGTGATTTCATCCGCCGGACAAGCCTGGATGAATTCCCGCAGTTCTTTAACGTGTTAAAGGGAGACATGTCGATCGTCGGCACAAGGCCGCCGCTGATTTCCGAAACCAATCTCTATGAGCTGCACCACAGAGTCCGCCTAGCAATCAAACCGGGCATCACCGGCATGTGGCAGGTGAGCGGTCGCAGCGATATCACAGATTTCGAAGAAGTAGTACGGCTGGATAAAGAATACATCAGCAACTGGAATATCGGGCTGGATATCAAGATTCTGCTGAAGACGGTGCTGGTAGTGTTTAAAAGAGATGGGTCGATGTAAACAATTTTGATTACAATAATAATCAATGAAAGTGAGTGGATGTAAATGAAAGTTTGTTTGGTGGGATCTTCAGGTGGACATTTGGCACATTTATATATGTTAAAAAAGTTTTGGCATGATAAAGAACGATTTTGGGTAACTTTTGATAAGGAAGATGCAAGAAGTTTGTTAAAAGATGAAAAAATGTATTCCTGCTATTACCCAACAAACAGGAATATAAAAAATTTAATAAGAAATACTATTTTAGCAGTAAAAGTCTTAAGAAAAGAACGTCCAGAACTTATTATTTCGTCAGGAGCAGCAGTGTCAGTTCCATTTTTTTATTTAGGAAAGTTATTCGGAGCAAAACTTATATACATAGAAGTTTTTGATAGAATTGATAAACCGACATTGTCAGGAAGATTGGTTTACCCAATAACAGATAAATTTATTGTGCAGTGGGAAGAACAAAAGCAAGTATATAAAAAAGCAATAAATTTAGGCAGTATTTTTTAAAAGTAGTAGAGTAAAAGGGGTAAAATATGATTTTTGTTACAGTAGGGACACATGAGCAGCCATTTAATAGATTAGTGGAATATGTGGATCAATTAAAAAAAGAAAAAGTTATCGAAGAAGAGGTTTTTATCCAGAGTGGATATACTACGTACGAACCTAAATATTGCAAATTTTCAAAGTTAATTCCTTATTCTGATATGCAAAAATATATTCAAAAAGCAAGAATTGTCATTACGCATGGCGGACCGGCAAGTTTTATTATGCCTTTACAGGTTGGAAAAGTTCCGGTAGTAGTTCCGAGACAAAAAAAATATGGAGAGCATGTGAATGATCATCAGTTAGAGTTTGCACAAGAAGTAGAAAAAAGAAAAAAAAATATTATTCTAATTGATAATATAGAAAAATTAAAAGATATAATAATAAATTATGATGATATTGTAAGCAATCTTAATTGTAGCATAGATGGAAATAATGAACAATTTAACAAAAAATTATCTGAAATTGTAGATGAAATGTTTCAGAAACGGGGAACGGCAAGGTAAGGAGAATATCTGATGAAAAGCAGCATTTCTTTAAAAGTATCTAACAAGATATATTATTTATATTTTGTGATGGCAGTGATGATTTTTGGATTGCATTCAGTGTATATGGATTTATTTAAAGTAAATGATAAGGTACTGGTATTTAATCAAATATTTAGAATTTTTTGGAATATGGCGGTACCTACATTCTTTTTTGTTTCAGCTTTGTTATTTTATCAAAAGCCGGAAAAAAGAAAATATATGGAAGTAGTTAAAAGAAAATTTAAAACGTTAATGGTTCCATATTTATTATGGAATGTAATTTGCTGGCCATTAAAAGAGTTGAAAAATATTTTACAAACAGGAAGACCAGAAGAAACATCGTGCATAGTTATTATAAAAAAAATATTATTTTCGGAATGGGATCCGGTTTTATGGTTTATTAGAGTATTATTCATATATTTTTTGATATATCCTATTATATTATGGATTGTTAGAAAAAAAAGATGTTTTTGGTTGATTGTCATATTAAATGTAGCCTTAAATATTTGGATGGGACCAACAAAAGGTTATTCAACAATGAGGTATTGGCTGCCGGTATATATGATGGGAGCGTATATGGCATATTGGCATTATGATTGCATTTTCAATGAAACGGCTATAATATATCGAAATATCGGAATTGCAAGTATTATACTAATACTATTAATTATATTTGCTTATAGAAGTGACTTAGGATTATATATTTGTAGAATGTTGTCGCCATTTTGCTTTTGGAAAATAGCGGATGTTTTTTTGAGTGAAAAAAAACCGTTTTGGTGGATGAAACAGACTTTTTATTATTATTGTGCACAAATGATTTTTTCAATAGTGGCACAAAAAATATATTTAAAAATATTTGGAAATAGCTGGGGCAGTGCAATATTAGCACATATTTTAATACCAATTATTCTTTTGAGTATACTGGCTTTTACGGCATATTTCTTACATCGATTTCTTAATCCTTTTTGGAAAGTACTTACAGGAGCACGAAAAGAATAGTAGGAGTGAAAAGAAATGTCAAAGCATGCCTTTCTAATAGAAGCACATAGTAATAGAAAACAATTAGAAATGTTATTTTCTTGCTTGGATTATGAAGAAAATGATATTTTTATACATATCGATAAAAAAAGCAAAGGATTTGAAGACTTACAAGATAATAATGGATTGAAACATTCAAGGTTATATATTATTCCATCTCAAAGGGTATACTGGGGAGGATATAGTCAAGTAAAAATAGAACTGGAATTAATGAAAAAGGCAATGGAAACGGATGATTATGAAAGAGTTCATTTGATTTCGGGTGTTGATCTGCCATTGATTTCTCAGAAAGAGATGCATGAATACTTTGAAAAACATAAAAATACAGAATTTGTACACTATGACTATGTTAATGATCCCCAAATTTATAAGAAGAGAATGGCACAATATCACTTACTTCGAGATCATATAGATAGAAAGCAGAAAATATTGTGTGGAATAGAAAAGATATTATTAGTTTTACAAAAAATAGTAGGAATCAATAGAATAAAGAAAGTAGACTATGCATTATATAAAGGGGCAAACTGGTTTAGCATCACAGGAAAATGTACAAGATATATTTTAAGCAAAAAAGATTGGATTGAAAAAAATTTTAAGTATACAAAATGTTGCGATGAGGTATTTGTACAGACGATAGTTGCTAATTCTGGATTTTCAGAAAAAAGATATTATGATGATTTGGAAAATAGATATGGCAATTTACGATTTACTGATTGGGAAAGAGGAAAGCCTTATACTTTTAGAGAAGAAGATTATCAGGAATTGATGAATAAAGCACACTATATGTTTGCACGTAAATTTGACGAAAATATAGATTTTGCCATTATCGAAAAAATAGTTAAGAAAGTGACAAACGAGGAGAATTGAGAATGAAAATAGGAATCATTACATTTCATGCATCATTAAATTGTGGATCAATGTTACAGGCATTTGCATTACAGGAAATCTTAGAGAAAAAATATCATGCAGATGTAGAAGTTATAAATTATTCTAATTGGGGACAGAGAAATTATTATGCCAATTGGGATCTGTATCCAAGACCTTGTGTAATAAAATCTAATTTTAAAGCACTTGCATATCATGATGTAATAGAAAAAGTCAGAAACGATTATCAGGATTTTGAAAAGCAATATCTCCATTTAACACCAAAGTTGTTAAAAAGAAGAAAAGAACTGGATGGTATTGATAAGAACTATGATATTGTTATTGCTGGCGGAGATCAGGTTTGGAATGTACGATGCAGAGATGCAGATGTGGCATATTTCTTATCTTTTGTAAAAAATGCAAAAAAGGTGGCTTATTCTCCAAGTTTAGGAGCAAGAAATATTAATAAAGTAACACTGAATCCTAAGAAGTATGAACGTCTTATAAAAGACTTTGATGCATTATCGGTTAGAGAAGATAATGGAAAAAAATGGCTAAAAGATTTAACAGGTTTAGATATTCCGATTATTGCGGATCCTACAGTTTTATTGACGGAAGAAGAATGGGAGAAAGCATTGCCTATAAATAGTATAGAAGAAAAATTTATACTGTATTATGCGTTTTCTTACTCAAGCGAATATAATAATAAAATTATGCAGGAAGTCATTAGGAAGACAGGAATGCCGATTTATATCATTGATGGAAAGTCCTGGGCAATCAATAAGCTAGATCAGTATGGCATTAAACTTTGGAAGAAAAGTGGACCGTTAGCGTTTCTGGAGTTGATGAAAAATGCCGATTTGGTACTTGTACAGTCATTTCATGGCATTGTTTTTTCAGCATTATTTCATAAAACTTTTTGGTCGTTACGTAATAAGGAAATTAAAAATCCAGATGATGACAGAGCGAGAGTGATATTAAGACAAACAGGGCTGACAAGTCGTGCGATTACATATGATGATTTACTTAGTGTAGATTTATTAGAAGCAGTGGATTATGTGGAAGTAGACACAAAAATGCAACATATGAGGGAAGAAGCTTTTAAGTATATCGAGAACTTTTTGGAGTGAGAAGATGTGCAAGGTAAGTATAATAGTTCCGGTTTATAATGTAGAAGATTATTTAGAAAAGTGTATAAATTCACTTGTGAAGCAAAAATGTTTTCAGGACATGGAAGTGATTTTAATAGATGACGGTTCGAAGGATAATTCAGGAAAAATATGCGACTGTTTTGCAGAAGAATATAAAAATATAGTATGTATTCATCAGGAAAATAAAGGGGTTTCTGCAGCGAGAAATGCAGGGATAGAACATGCGAAAGGTGAATATATAGGATTTACTGATGCTGATGATTATGTAGAGTCTTGGTATTATGAAGAGATGTATTGTTCAGCAAAAAAGCATAGAGCTGATTTGGTAGTGTATGATTATTTTGTAGAGTTTTCAGATAGCAATCAATTAAAGCAGTATAGAAAGAAAAAAAGTGAATATCAATATGATAAAAGTCAAGCAATGCCTAGTTTTTTATCAGGAGTGAATATAGGGATAAATCTTTTTGATAAGCTTTTTATAAGAAATAAAATGCATAATATAAAATTTCACGAAGAAATTAAAATAGGCGAAGATTTATATTTTATTTTTGAATTTTTGAAAAATGTAGATTGTGTTTATGGAAAATCAAAAGCAGGATATCATTATCTGCAACGTTCAGGTTCAGCTATGAATGGAAAATTTAGTGAAAAGTATTTTGATGTAATAAAGGTATCGGAGTGGATACTTAAAGAAATAGAAAAAAATTTCCCAAAGTATTTACCGCAGGCAGAAGCTTTATATATTCATTCAGCATATAAAACATTGGAGCGGGCATATAAATTTTCAGGACAAGAACAATATCAAAAAAGAATAGATGAATTGAAACAAGATATACATTATTATTCATGTGTGAAAGCCTGGAAATTTTTATCACATAAACAATTTGCAGGCTTTTTATTAATGAAATCTTCGCCAAAACTATACTTAATGGCTTGCAAAATAAAGAAGATATAAATAACATGATAACATGACTCGTAGAAAATGAAAGTGAGAACTTATGGGAAAAAATAAAACACTATTTAGTATAGAGATAATTAGCTTTATGATAATATGTTGTAGTGGATACTCATTGTTCATGCGTTCTAGGATATTTATGATAGGAATATTTGCGGTAGCGGTTATATTAAAAAATTTAAATGGAACAAAATGGAAGATACAAAAAAGTGCAATAGGAATATTGCTTATTGCGTTTATTTTGTTTTTAGTTATGCAAACGCCATTTTCATACAACTTATCAGAAAGTTTGAAATATATATATATTTATTTTGGAATTTTAATGCTGATATTAATGCCGAATAAAGAAAAATTTATATCTTGTTCAGTAAACTGGATAGAAAAAATATGTAAAATAATTGCGTCTACTATTATTTTGAATATGTTAATTCCTAATGTCTTTAGAGATTATTTATATTTTTTGATTTCTGGTGGGAGAAGTGCAGTTCCACGATTGACAAAAGAAATATCGGAACATATTTATTCGGGAATTATGGGAGAAAAAGGTGAAGCTGCATTTATGATGGTTATTGCTATTATTCTTATTTTAGGAAGATGTACTGGCGAAAATAAAATGAAAAAGAAAGATAAAATCTGGCTTTGTATTTTTCTTTTAGCATTGCTTTTGCCAGCAAAAAGAATGCTGTTTGCAATAGGTATCGCAATATGTTTGTTATATATTATTTTTTGGACGAGAGGAACAAAAAAAATTAAAATGTTAGCTGGGTTTTGCTTGATAGGAATTATTGGTCTGATGATTGTATTTTCGATGCCAGCATTTGATACTCTTTTGAATAGATTTTTAACCTATAGTGGTGATGATACAGCTAATGGAAGAACGTATTTATGGGCATATGCTTTGGAAATGTTTCATAAAAAAAGTTTATGGGGATATGGATATGGAAGTTTTAATAAATATGCGTCGGAACGAGGTGTAATATTAACTGAGAGTAGAGAATGGGTATCCCAAGCACATAATATTTATTTGCAATTATTGGGGGAGACAGGAATTATAGGGACAGTTATATTTTTGACTATTTCTATTTATGGAATATATTTGTTTTATTGTTTGTATAAACAAAGAAAAATAATGGACAATAAGGACAGAGATATATTATTTTTGGGAGGAAATATACAAGTTCTGACTTTAGTATATGGAATTAGTGGAAATATTATATATTATTCAAATCAGGTGATGGTTTATTTCTTTGGAATATCTATGATGATTTATCTACAACATAAATATTTGGTATTACATAAAAGACAGAGGATTTATTAAAATGAAAAAAAAGATCGGTATTATTACATTTCATACAGCATTAAACTATGGTGCAGTACTACAAACATATGCTTTACAAAACTTTATAAAAAAAAATGGTGTAGATAACGAGATTATTGACTACAAGTGCAAATTCATTGAAAAATGTTATAAACCATTTTTTGTTTCGGATGGTAAAGTTGTTAATTCTGTGGTTAGAGGTATTTTGTTTGGAAGTATAATTCGAAAAAAAAGAGTAGTATTTGACAAGTTTATCAATGAAAGATTGGAATTGAGTAAAGAGATACATACAAAATCAGAGTTACAGGAAATTGCAAGTCAGTATGAATATTGTATAACAGGCAGTGATCAAGTATGGAGTCCGATTAGTGCAGGATTCGATGAGATGTATTTTTTACCTGGATTAGATAAAAGAAGAAAATTTTCTTATGCAGCAAGTATAGGTGCAACTGATGTGTCAGAGGAAATAAAACAACAATTAAAACAGCGTTTAGCAGATTATTCGGTTGTATCGGTCAGGGAAGAAAGTGCAAAAAAATTGCTTAAGCAGCTGGATAATACTAAGAAAATAGAAGTTCATGTAGATCCTACATTGCTTTTGAATATTGAAGAATGGAAAAAATTGGTAGGAGAAGATATGGTTAAACAAAAATATCTTCTTATATTTAACGTGGAAAAGCCTATTCAAGATATAGAATATGCAAAAAAAATAGCAAAGATACAAGGATTAAAAATAATTTATATTAATGAACGTACTATTAAAAAAGATCCGGAGATTACATATTATAAAACATTATCACCAGAACAATTTTTAACATTATTTTATTATGCTGATGTAGTTGTGACAAACTCATTTCATGGAACAGTATTTTCCATTATTTTTAACAAATGTTTTTATGTAGAGTTGGAAAATAAAAGACAACGTAATATTCGAGTAGAAGGATTGCTTGAAAAATTAGAGATAAAAAACAGAGAAATTGATATGGAAAAAATGAATTATGAAATGCCAAATTGGAATCGAGTGAATGAAATTTTAAATCAAGAGAGAAAAGGAACTTTGTCATATTTACAAATGATACATTCAATTGCATTAAATGATTAGAGGTACTTAAAACTATGAGTTCGTTGAAAAAAAATTTTGCATACAATATAGCATATCAGATTTTAGTGATTATACTTCCACTGATTACAGCACCATATGTGTCCAGAGTACTGGGAGTAGAAGGCGTTGGAACTTATTCATATATTTATTCTATTGCGTATTATTTTGGATTATTTGGAATGTTAGGAATTTCAAATCAGGGAAATAGAAGCATTGCTTTATCGAGAGGAGACAAGGATAAGGTAAGTCAGGTATTTTGGAGTATTTATAGTATTCAATTATGTACTACTGCTATAGCATTAATAGCATATTGTGTTTTTATGGTATTCTTTTTTAAAGGAAATAAAACAGTAGCATATATTGATGCATTGTTTGTAGTGGGATATTTATTAGATATTAACTGGTTTTTCTTTGGAATGGAAAAATTTAAGTTAACAGTGACAAGAAATACACTCTTTAAAATAATGACAGTAATATGCACGTTTGTTTTTGTGAAAAAACAGAGTGATTTATGGATTTATACACTAATATTAGCTTTAGGAACAGTGATTAGTCAGTTATATCTGTGGATTTGCTTGCCTAAATATGTTTCATTGAAGAAACCTAAATGGGATCAAGTGAAAACACAGATAAAACCTATACTGGTTTTATTTATTCCGGTTATAGCATACAGCATATATAAAGTCATGGATAAAATTATGTTGGGAAGTATGACAAACGTTGTGCAGGTAGGATATTATGAAAATGCAGAAAAAATAGTAGGAATACCGGTAGGAATCATAACAGCCTTTGGGACAGTTATGATGCCAAGAATAACATCACTGATAGCCAGTGATAATGTAAAAAAAGCACGAGAATATAATAAAATGTCATGTAAATATTTTACATGTATTGTTGTAGGAATGGTAGCTGGTTTAATTGGAGTCAGCAATATTTTGCCTGGAGTATATTTCGGGGATGAGTTTAGAGAATGTGGAAAATTAATAGCAGGATTGAGTTTTACTCTGATTTTTATGACTTGGGCAAATATAATTAGAACGCAGTATTTGATTCCGTTAAAACAAGACAAGCCATATGTGATTTCGACTATAGTTGGTGCTGTGGTCAATTTGATAGGAAATTCTATATTTATTCCAAGGCTTGGGGCATTGGGAGCGTTAATAGGAACGGTAACGGCAGAATTTTTGGTATTTTTCGTTCAGGCAATGTTTGTGAAAAAGAAGTTTCCAATTGCAAAATACTTGAAAACGACGCTTGTTTTTTGGCCAATGGGAGCAGTTATGTGTATCGTCATATATATGATAGGAGAGGCGAGAGGAGAAAGTATTACTACTTTATGCTTACAAGTTTTAGTTGGAGTAATTATTTATCTGGTATTGGTAATTGGATATTTATTTATAACGAAAGATGAAATGCTGATAAATATTGGTAAGAGAATTAAAGATAAGATTAATTTCAAATCTTAAAATATGAAAAACAATAATTATTGAAAAAGTTTGTAAACAGAATGATGAATTGGGGGACGTGAAAATAAAAATGCAGTGGGAAAAGCCAAAGGTATACGCAGTTAAAAATATAAATGAGACGGTACGAATGTCATCAAGATCAGGGGGGATATTTCCCGCATTGTCAGATACAATATTGGAAGAACAGGGGGTAGTTTATGGCTGTATATTGAATGAAAAATTTGAAGCAGTTCATGTTAGGGCAGACAATAAAACAGAGAGAGATAAGATGTGCGGATCAAAGTATGTTCAGAGTAAAATGGGAGATACCTATAAAAAGGTAAAACTGGATTTACAGTCGGATAAGAAAGTGCTTTTTTCCGGAACGTCTTGTCAAGTTGCTGGATTGAAAGCATTTCTTGGAAAAGAATATGATAATTTGTTGTGTGTTGATATTGTTTGTCATGGAGTTCCCAGTTTAAAAGTGTGGAAAAAATATATAAGATGGCAGGAAAGTCGGAATCATGCGAAGGTGATTGAAGTAAATTTTAGAAATAAGAAAGACTTTGGCTGGAGAGAACATGTAGAAAGATTAAGGTTTGATAATAACAAAGTTGTAGATGCGTGGATATTTAAAACATTATTTAGCAGTAATGTTATATTACGACCTAGTTGTTATAAATGTTTGTATAAAAGTATTATGCATCCGGGGGATATTACAATTGCTGATTATTGGGGGATAGAAAAAGCAGCTTTGGAATTTGATGATAATAAAGGAGTTTCTCTTGTATTGATTAATAATCAAAATGGAGAAAATGAATTTGAAAAAGTTAAAGACCGTGTTAAATGGAAACAAACCAAAATAGAAGATAGTATGCAGCCAGCGTTAATAAAACCATTTGAAAGACCTGAGAATAGAGAAAAATTTTGGCAAGATTTTGAAAATGATACTTTTGATAGCATTGCCAAGGAGTATGGCGGTTATACATTTTCTAATAAGATAAAATATAAACTTAAAAAAGAGAAACAGAGATTGATGAAAAGGTAAAATAAGGGTGTTTTATGAAGAAAAAAGAACCTGTTTTATACGAAAAAAAGGAAGAATGTTGTGGATGCACAGCTTGTTATGCGATTTGTCCGAAAGAAGCTATTTCCATGATAGAGGATGAAGAAGGATTTGAATACCCTTATATCTGCGAAGAGAAATGCATTTGCTGTTATAAGTGTATGAAAGTATGTCCGATAAAGAATGCAGGTATATTAAAGGATTAAAGGAAGTATTTAAATTTGGGGGATGATAGAAAAAATACAATTACTTAAATTAATTGCAGATTTGATTAATATTTTTAAAGGAAGGTGGTAATTCGATGGCTTCCAGCAGTATTTATATATATAAATTGTGTTCTCCAACAGAAATCAATGTAGAATTAATATATTCACGTTTGAAAGGTTATCCAGAAGATGAAAATACTTATTTTAACTTGGAAATGCTTAGTGTAAATGAATTGTTGGGCGAATATGTTGTTGTCCAAAATACTCAAGAATCTTATTATAACCTAGAGAAGAGAGTTTTTGAATATCGTATTGTTCCTAAAGCAAATATTATTTTTTTTAGCATTACGGATAATTTTTTGGAAATTTGGGGAAATAAGACTTCAGCAAACAAATTAGTATTTGAATTATCAAACTTGTTAGCACCTATTTCTATTAATAGTGTGGCAGTTATGATTGATACTCTATTAGAAAAGTTGAAAGGTTATAAGTTAAAAGTTTCTAGAGTTTGCTTTAAAGATTTTCTTTTTGCAGAAGATATTGTTGGAAATTTTACAGTGGATCTTTCATCATATGGAGATGCCTTTTCTATCCTACAGAGATATCATGATAAAATTTCAAGTATGACAATTGTTCTTTGCTGTGACAATGATTCAATGAAATTCCGGATCACAGCAAAGGGGCGACTTACCGTTTATAAGTCTCGTTCCTTGATGAATGATGAAGAACTATTGTTCCTTCATCAAATTTTGCTAAATGGAGGTGAATATTAATGGGTGAACTAAGTCAAAGAATTGGGAAAAAGTTAGAACGCTATGGGAATTCTATTTTTGAACATTTGGAATGGAAGATTTTGGCTCAAGATATTCAAATCGACTGCATAAGAACCGCACATAAAAATGCGAAATCTTCCGAAAAAAAGACACATGGTGTAGATATATTGGCAGGATATTATAATTCTTTTACCAAACGCCATGAGGCTTTTGTTATAGAATGTAAACATCGAGAATGGTCTAACTTTACTCCGAAAAATTTGTCATTATGGGTTGAAGAATTATGCAATACAATTGAGTGTGCATCAACATCTCCTGTATTAACTACATATTTAGAAGAATATACATTAATTGGTGGAATTTTGCTATACAATTCGAGTGATAATAAATATGAGAAGGAACGTGCGTTAAAAAATATTTCTCAAATCAAAGTTCCAAGACGTCGCCATTCTCTTATGATTTATCTTGCAGATAATGGTAGACTCGAAAAATGGTATTCTTTTAATAATGAAATTGCAAAAATTAAGCAAAATAGTATTGAGGACAGTTTTGGTATTATATATCCGTCTATTGGTGGTTCTACTTGGAATCGCTCGCCTGTCGTTACGCCAACCTATTTATTTTCTGACTATATTTTGGCATCTTACATTAAAAGAGTAACTAATCAAAATATTACAACAAAGGTTGATGTAAAGGTTATATTTTGTTTTGAATATGTTACAGATGATTCTTTAAGGTATTTGCAGGATATGATTAATGAATTGCAATTAGAATCAAGAAGTGATCGTTATCAAGAAGTTCATTTTTATTTTTATCCTGAAACAGAACAAGATATAGATCATATTAAAGAATTTTTTGCAAAAGTGTTTGCGGAAAAAGATACTTTTAAATATTATCTGCTGGACAATCGACGTTTATCAAGAATTTATTATGAGTCATAAAGGAGATGAGAATAATGGCAGTTCAATCCTTTGTTAAAGGAGATGATTTAAAGAAATTAATAACTGATAAATTAATTAACGTTCAAAGTGTTAAATATGTTTTACGACAAAAAGGGATTCTTCCGGTATGTATCAATTCAGAAGACCTTTCAGCATTGATACATTATCATTTTTTTGGTTCAGAAACTATGACTCAAATGCAGGAAGTTATGAATTTTGAGCAAAATAACTTGAAATCTACGGTTGTCATAATCTCTCCTAAAAGTGAGCAAACAAAAGAAGAGTTTCTGACGAGTATAGCAGATGAATTTGTAGATAAAGGTCGAAACTCAAACAGTAAGTATACATTTAAAAATATAGTCAGGAATGAATCTGGTGTAACTTTGCAGTATATATATAAAAAGCCGCAAAAAGGTCGTATCAAAATTGCTGAAACACGAACAATAACTTTAGATGTTAATATTTCTCCATTAAAAAATGATTCACAGAAGTATAAGGTTAATATACGGCACGAAGGAATGTCAGAATCAAAACAGTTTGTTATAGTATTGAATGAAATGATTCAAAAGGATAGTGAGCAAGAGGTATTTGGAATTAAAAGAATAACTTTGTCAAGCCTTTTAAAAGCACACAAAGTGGATTTCTTTGATGATTTTGGTGCATACACTCACGAAGAATGGAAATTAACAGACATTATTAATGTTACTGTAAACAAAGATGAAGGAAGCATTGATGATGAAGATGATGAGGTTACATCAGGTGAAATAGATGCTGCTGAACCTATCGGACGACTTTCAGGAATTAGTAGTGCAATTTTAAAAGGTGATGGTTTAAGAAACAATGATTTTGTCAAGGAATGTATGTCTCAAGGCTTTATTTTTTCAAGTATGAGTTATAAGTTTTCACATAAAACACGCCCGATAACAATAGTAATCGATGTAAATTTTAAACAAATTGATTTAAAAATCAATATTGTAAAGACATATCAGCTTGAAGATGATGGTATAGAACGCTTGACTCTTTTACCTGCAAGTGATCAGAATTTATATATTGATTATTTCCAAAATATTGCTTATGCAGTTTACTCAAATCTCATAGAAAAACAAAAAGCTGAATTAGTTAAGCAAACATTATAATAATATATTGCCTCCGGTAAGTAGTTATTAGTTTTATGTGCGGAAAATATTTTTTCGCACATTTGTATTATAGATGGGTATAAAAAGGTCGGGAATGTCTATATTTAAATGTGTATATATGATATACTGAAAAGCAAATCGTAAGCGCTTAATTTTTAGGTATGATAGAAAAATCCCCGACTACTTTTCAGTAGCCGGAGCACCTTGACAATTCACATATGATTGATTTGATTCGTTTGCACGATGTTCGATCTCAGCTTTGACGGTTTCGTTCCATGGTGCCAGAAGTTCTAATTCATCATCACTCATCCTATCATCAGGCAGTTTCTCCAGCAGATAGGTAAGATAGTGATAGACGTTTACTCCATTGGCTTTTGCCATTTCTACCATTGTGTAGACGATAGCACTGGCCTGGGCTCCGTTTGGTGTATCACAGAACAGCCAGTTTTTACGGCCTACTGTAAACGGGCGGATCGCATTCTCGCTGAGATTATTAGAAAAACTGCAGCGGCCGTCTTCCAGATAGGTGGATAGATAGGAGCGGCGATTCTGAATGTAGGTGACAGCTTTATCCATTCTGCTTCCACGGATAGGGCTTTGCTGATCAAGCCACGACAAAAAGCCTTCTACTATCGGCTTTTCTTTTTCAAGACGAACCTTTTTGATAGCATCGAAGGAAGAATACTTTGATCTGATCACATCTTCCAGGTGGAAGAGCTGGTTAATGTACAGCATTCCCTGTACGGATGGCTGGGTATAATCCAGAGCCTTTCCCTTGGGAATGGCATCTGGAACTTTATTGTATCCACTATAGCCATCACACATCAGATAACCCTTGAAGCCGTGAAGAAAATCTACGGCATTATCTCCGGCTCGGGTCTCCGAGTATTTATAGAGGATAATAGGTGGTCCTCCGTCTTCACCGCTGCGGAACAGCCACATATATGACTTGGTCTGTGCACGGCGTTCCGGTTCATGCAGAACCTGAAGTGGCGTTTCAGCTGCCATCGCGAATCCTCGTTCCAGAAGTTTCCTGTGGAAGTATTCATACATAGGAAGAAAAAATGCTTCAGAATTTCGGATCACCCAGTTTGCCATAGTAGCTCTGGTGATCTCTACGCCATACTGTTTCCAGTCTTTTTCCTGACGGTAGTATGGAAGACCATTACAAAACTTCTGGTACATTACCCAGGCAACCGTTCCGGCAGAAGCCATTCCATAAAGCATATGAGCTCTGCCATCTTTTCCTTTTTTGATAACCGGAATATCCTGAAGCCTGCACTGCGGGCACTCATAGCTCTTACTGTAGTATTCATATACTTTCAGTTTTGCCGGTACAAAAACCAGTTCCCGGCGGACAAACTCTTCCCCGATTTCTTTCAGCGGGGTACCACAGACAGGGCAGAGTTTCTCTTCCTCAGAAAGTTCCAGATACTTTTTTTCAATAGGAACTCCCTTAAAACGCTCCGCATCTGTAGCTCTTGCTTTTCGCTTTTTTGCTGTTTTTTCCGGAAGAATTGTTTCAAGATCCTCTGCTTTTGCAGCCTCCGGATCCTGTTCCAGTTCAGCCTCGTTGAAAAAGTTTAACTGGCCTGGAATATCGAGAGTCCTTTTTTCGCTGGAGGTGCCAAACAGTTTTTTACGGAGAAGGTCTATCTCTTCTTTCAGATTATCCCGCTCCTGGGTGAGAGCCTCTTCCCGTTTATTGGCAGCATCGACAGTTGCCTGAAGTGTTTTTATCATCTTTTTGAGATCGTTTATCATGTCCTTCAGCTCACGGAGCTGGATATCTTTGGAACTGTCTGCCACTGCTTTTCCCTCCTGTTTCTGATGTTTCCATTATACCAGAAAACAGTGGTTTTTCCCAGCAAAACAACGGATTTACCAGGACTTGAAAGTGCCGAAAATACAGCAAAAAACAAGAGTTTTATGTGCATCTTTTTTACGTTGCCTTGATCGCTTTGGGCTGCTCAATATCAATGCCAGACATCAGCCAGTCGAACTCCCGCCATGTAAGATTCCGGACTTCAGATTTATTCCTGGGCCATCGGTAAGATCCCTGGGCGGTCAGTCTTTTGTAGATCATAACGATCCCGTCAGGCTCTTTTAAAATAGCTTTGATACGGTCGCATTTACGACCGCAGAAAAGAAAAAGTGCATGGTCAAGCTCCATCGAAAACTGTTCCTGGATGATCGCACACAATCCATCAATGGACTTGCACATATCTGTTCTGCCACAGACGATATAGATCGCATCAACACTTGAGATGTCCGCTAACATAACGACTCCTTCAGCGTATCCATAAGCATCTTCAGAAGTACCGGTTTGATCTCATTACTCATTCGTATAAGCAATCCGTCTGCTTCGATTTCAATCGTATGTGAATTGTCAAGGTGCATAGGTCTGTTCCCATTATCTGGGATCAGTCCTGCTGGAGAAGACTCCGGTTCTATAGCAATCTGGACTACATCCTGTTTATGGGATGTAAGGTCAAGAGAGCTGGCTTTTCCAACTGGATCCGGTATCTGACAGGCTTTTTTGCGGA
>ENA-ORLW01001244-ORLW01001244.1-human-gut-metagenome-genome-assembly--contig:-NODE-1244-length-29354-cov-3.624654_pt1 | contig 29354 bp, 19 predicted proteins | sample MGYA00243017_ERZ508829 | MGnify/ENA primary metagenome ERZ508829 (study PRJEB26277, sample SAMN04329776) | human gut metagenome | biome: human-associated habitat | host: Homo sapiens | place: USA...
GTTTCTGGCGTCTAGGGCATGCTCGGTGAAGCCTAGCCCATCTTTGCGCTCAGAAAGAATATTTCCGGGCTGGTTGAGGCTCCGATCAGCGTCTTCTGGGGTCTGAAGAAGGACTAAGCGCCTCAAACGCACACACGGCTTTTCGGCCGGAGACATTCTGCGCCTCCGGCCGAAACGCTTTGTGTTCGATTCTGCCTCTATCGATAAAACAGACCCCTCGTTTTCTGCAGACTCCCGCTCTAAAAGAGAATAGGAGACCAGACATGTTCATTCTTCGAAGGTTCCTGGCCTTCATTCCAGTCGCACTGATCGTCGCGCTGATTGTTTTCCTGATGCTCCATTTGTCGCCGGGCGATCCGGTAGCGGCCATCGCGGGCGATTCCGCCACGGCTGCCGACATTGCCCGCATCCGCGCCGAGCTGGGACTGGACGATCCGCTGCCCGAACAGTTTGTGCGCTGGTGCATGGAACTCATTCAGGGCGACCTCGGCCGCTCCTACTTTCTCAACCGGCCGGTGGCGGATCTGATCGCCGACCGCGTTGGTCCGACATTGTCACTGGCGGGCTTCACGATCGTTCTCACCGTTCTCATTGCCGTTCCGCTCGGCGCTTGGGCGGCTTACCGCCAAGGCGGCTGGGTTGACCGTGCCTTGATGGGTTTTTCTGTCCTGGGTTTTTCCATTCCGTCCTTCGTGCTGGGCTACTGCTTCGTATGGCTTTTTGGGTTAAAGCTCAATTTGCTGCCGTCGCAGGGCTACGTCCGCTATGACGAAAGCATTGAGGGGTGGATCTCGCACCTGATCCTGCCGTCTCTCACGCTCTGCTGCATCTATGTGGCGCTCATCGCGCGCGTTACGCGCGCATCGGTGGCGGAGATGCTTACGGAAGACTTCATCCGTACAGCCCGCGCCAAGGGCATCACTGAAATGCAGGTGCTGCTCGGCCATGCGCTTCGCAATGCTGCGGTTCCCATTGTCACGGTCGTAGGCGTCGGCATCGCGATTCTGATCGGCGGCGTTGTGGTGACGGAGATTGTTTTCGCCATCCCCGGGCTCGGCAGTCTCACGATCGATGCGGTGATGTCGCGCGACTATCCGCTTATTCAGGGCGTCACGCTCTTTTTCTCGATGCTCTACATGTTCATCAACCTGCTGATCGATTTGAGCTACACGCTTTTTGATCCGCGGATCCGCGAGTGAGGAGACTGGGAATGTTTAAGAACGCTCTGCGCAAAGTCTTCGCCAACGGTTCCGTCCGTCTCGGCGGCGGCGTGCTGCTCCTTTTAATTTTGATGTCGATTTTTGCGCCTTGGCTCGGAACAATCGATCCGACGATGCTCGATCCGGGCAGTCAGAACCTGCTGCCCGGCACGACGAATATCTTTATGACGCTCGACGGCGACGAGTTCGAGCACTTCTTTCTGATGGGATCAGACTCGCTTGGCCGAGATATCTGGAGCCGCACGCTCTACGGCGGCCGCGTTTCCATTACGCTCGGCATTTCAGTGGCGCTCCTCGCGGTTTTCTTCGGTACGGTTGCCGGGTTGCTTTCGGGCTATTTCCGCTGGGTGGATGCCGTGATGATGCGCGTGATGGATGGCTTTATGTCTATCCCGGCCATCCTCTTCGCAATCAGTTTGATTGCTATGTTCGGCAACGCTTTGGTCATCGTGGTGACCGCCATCGCTATTCCGAGTATTCCGCGCATTGCCCGACTGGTGCGCTCCGTTGTGCTGTCGGTGCGAGAGGAACCCTACGTTGAAGCGGCCATTGCCTTGGATACGCCGGTGTGGAAGATTCTCCTGCGTCACATCCTCCCCAACGCCACTGCGCCGCTCATCGTGCAGGGCACCTATGTTTGTGCTGAAGCCATTCTGGTCGAAGCCATTCTGTCCTTCCTGGGAGTCGGCATGCCGGTTGAGGCAGCGACTTGGGGGAACATCATGGCCGAAGGGCGCAGCCAGTTCAATGCGTATCCGCACATGGTGCTGCTGCCCGGCATCTTCCTCGTTCTCACGATCCTTTCAGTCAATATTCTCGGTGACGGTCTGCGCGATTCACTGGACCCGAAGTTCTCGAAGCGGAGCGACAAATGACGGAATCTTCTCTCAGGGCTCAAAAGCTCCCAGTGCTTGAGGTCGAAAACCTTGCCGTAAGTCTGCCGCCGGGCGGCGATCGTCCGAATGCCGTTGAGCATGTCTCCTTCACGGTCAATGAGGGTGAGGTGACGTGTCTGATCGGCGAGTCGGGGTCTGGGAAATCTGTTATCGCTTCAACGGTTATGGGACTGCTGCCGAAGGGACTCGCACCGGCCGAGGGTTCGGTGAAGCTCCTCGGGATGGATCTCTTTCGCCGAACACCAGACGAAATACGCCGGCTGCGGGGCGCCAAGATGGCCATGGTTTTTCAGGAACCGATGACCACTCTGAATCCGGTGATGACCTGCGGCGATCAAATGGATGAACTCCTCAGAGCACACGTCCCGATGGGACCATATGAACGCCGCATCCGTATTCTTGACCTCTTCGAGGAGGTGCGGCTTCCGGATCCGCCGAGAATTTTCCGCTCATATCCGCATCAGCTTTCGGGCGGACAGCGTCAGCGCATTGTGATTGCAATGGCTCTCTTGCTTAAGCCCGATCTGCTGATCTGCGACGAACCCACCACCGCGCTCGATGTGACGACGCAGGCGAGTATTTTGAAGCTCATTTTGGAACTTCAGAAGAAGAACGGCACGGCGGTCCTTTTCATTACGCACGACTTTGGTGTAGTGAGTGAAATTGCTGATCAGGTCGTGGTGCTCGAACTCGGCAAACAGATCGAAACGGGACCTGCCAACGCGGTTCTGCAGCATCCGAAAGAGCTGTATACCCAGAAGCTTATCAATGCGGTGCCGGAATTAAAACCCCGCCGCCGCCCGCCGGTTGACGGCAATCCGACCCTTCTGGAAGCGAAGAATGTGGTGAAGACCTATACGCTCGGAGGCTTTTTTACCGGGCGGGTCAAGGTGCGCGCACTAAAGGGCGTCTCGGCCCGTCTTCGCCGCGGTGAAACCATCGGCATTGTCGGCGAGTCGGGCTCGGGCAAATCGACTTTTGCCCGCTCAATTGCTCGTTTGATTGATCCGACTTCGGGTGAAGTGTGGGTGAATGGGGAGAATGTGGCCGAGGTTCCCAAGCGCAAGCTCCACGGTCTTCGCCGCCGGCTGCAGGTGGTCTTTCAGGATCCGTACCGTTCGCTCGATCCCCGTATGACGGTGGGTGAATCCATTGTGGAAGGTCCCGTCAACTTTGGGGTTCCCAAGGAAGAAGCTTGGAAGCGCGCGCAGGAATTTATGAAGATTGTTCGCCTGTCGCCCGACGCACTCAATCGTTATCCGAATCAATTCTCCGGCGGTCAGCGTCAGCGCATTTCGATCGCCCGCGCACTCGCCTGTGAGCCTGAAATTCTGATTTGCGACGAAGCCGTTTCCGCGCTCGACGTTTCTGTGCAGGCCGATATCCTGAAGCTCTTGGAAGAAATTCAGGTGAAGCTTGGCATCGGCATCCTCTTCGTCACACACGATCTGCGTGTAGCGAGTCAGATTTGTGACGATGTGATTGTCATTCGCCGCGGCGAATGCGTGGAATCGGGTCATGTGCAGGATGTCTTTTTCCACCCGCAGCACGAATACACCAAGTCTCTTATCGCTGCAGCACCGGGTACGAACTACCCGTTCGGCCGTACTGCGCATCTTTTCTGATTTTTCTTTTTCCTGAGGCGTTTAACCATGAACAAGATTTTGGAGACGCTCGAAGCTGAGCGTGAAGAGCTTGCCGATTGGCGGCATGATTTCCATATGCATCCCGAGCTTGGTCTTGAAGAAACGCGAACGGCCGGGATCGTGGCGCAAAAGCTTCGCTCCTGGGGTATTGAAGTGACTGAACACGTCGGCGTAACGGGGGTCGTCGGCGTGATTAACGGCGATCTGGGGCCGGGACGTTCGATCGGTCTGCGCTGCGATATGGATGCGCTTCCCATTACGGAGTGATCGTCGCAGTCTTGGAAGTCGACCGTCAAGGGCAAAATGCATGCCTGCGGTCATGACGGCCACACGACGATGCTTTTGGCTGCCGCGCGTTACCTTTCGCAGCATCGGAACTTTCGCGGCCGCGTCGTTCTGGTGTTCCAGCCGGCCGAAGAAGGTACGGGCGGCGCCTTGGCCATGATTAAAGACGGCCTTTTTGAACACTTCCCCATGGATGAGATCTATGGGATGCACAACTGGACGGATGTTGAGCCCGGTACTTTCTCCGTGAAGAGCGGCGCTGCTATGGCAGGGTCGGACTTTTTCACGATCAAGCTTCACGGCAAAGGGGCGCATGGTTCCGCTCCGCAGCTTTCGGCGGATGCGGCTTTGGCGGCATCTCTCGTCACCGTGGCATTGCAGCAGATCGTTGCGCGTAATGTTGCGCCGCTTGACTCGGCGGTGGTGTCGGTCACCAAGATCCATACGGGATCAGCCTTCAACATCATTCCGCAGGAAGCTGAGCTCGGCGGCTGCACTCGATTCTTTTCAAGCGCAACCGGCGCGTTGCTTCGCCGCCGAATCGAAGAAGTGGCCGTATCGACTGCCGCCGCCTGCGGCGTTAAAGCGGAGGTGGAGTTTGAGTCCATTTATGCGGTTTTGGATAATGTCCCTCAGCTCGCTGAAGCCATGAAGAAGGCTGCTGCTGCAGTTGTTGGTGAAGCCAAAACTCAGTGGGCTGCGAATCCGCAGATGGGGAGTGAGGATTTCTCCTTTATGCTCGAAAAGGTGCCGGGCGCCTACTGCTTCTTGGGCGGTCAGGCTCCGCACGGCGCAACCAATCTGCACAATCCCTCCTTTGACTTCGACGACCGTGTTCTGCCGACCGGCGCAGCCATTTGGGTAGAACTCGCGATGGAGCGTTTGGCTGTCTGAAGGGTTTTAAGCAATACCGATCTGGACGGCGGATGTGCTCAGTAGACGACAAAGAGATAAGTGGAAGACCGTATGTCGACTGTAAGCTGTCGGTATGCCAACTATCTTTTTGAAATGGCAGGTTCCTCAGGTATCTATTAAACAGTCTTAGTCACTAACCATAAAGATTAGATCAATAATCCTTCTATATTGCAGCAATAGTTGTTGATTCATGTTTCTCGGATGTGTCATATGAAAGCAGCCTCGATCCCATGTAAGGACCGAGGCCGCAGCTGCAGATTAATTTAGATTAGTAAAGTTATTCACCCTTTGCGACCGCAATACCCGTCAAGCGCCCAAAAGTGAAAATATCGCAGATGGCATTGCCGCCGAGACGGTTGGTACCGTGGATACCGCCCGTTAATTCGCCGACCGCATGGAGATGCGGAATGATATGGCCTCGGCGATCAATGACCTGGGTCTTGGAGTTGATCACAATGCCGCCCATGGTGTGATGTACGCTCATGCCTGCATAGCCCGCGTAAAAAGGTGCACGTTCAATTTTTCGCAGCATCTTCGGAGCCTTGCCGAGTGCATCCCTTTGAGCGTCGACGCCGGCGTTAAAGTCATCGATCGTCTTCTTAAGAACTGCGGGATCTACCTTCATTTTCGCTGCGAGCTCTTCGATCGTGTCGGCTTTCCAGGCGTCTCCGGTTTCAAATCCTTTAAGGATGCCCGCTTGATGACCGGGATTCGTCTCATCAAAACCGTTTTGGTCAATGATAGAAAAGGCGGTCTGCTTTGGCAGTGAGAGGACTGCATCACGGATGACGTCGCGGCGGGAATCTTCAGCGACGAAGCGCTTGCCGGAAAGATCGACCATGATGAAGTTGCGCACGATGAGGTGCATGATGATGCGGTGCGAACGGCCCGGAGGGCAGCCAGGATTGCATTGGATGAAGTCCATGCCTGTTACTTCGGCCCCAATGTCCTGCAGAAGCGGGATGAGATCACCCGTCGCCCCGGGTTGATTCGTCGTCGTCAGGTTCAGCATACGCGGGTCGTGCAGAGCGCGCATTTGCGGATTGGCACCAAAGCCACCAGCTGCAGCTACGACGGAAAGGGTTGCTTCAATGACGTGCTTTTTACCGGATTTATCTACATATTCAACTCCCGTTACCTTACCTTCCAACGGCGATTCGCGCAGGACTCGAACGACTCGGGAGTTAGTGCGGATTTCAATACCTAGCTTGTCACACTGTGCTTTCAGTACCTTGATGTAGTCCGAACCGAGCGAACCGTAGGGGGCATGGCAACGCGGATAGAGACCGCCATAGATTTGGTAAACATTCGGTTTGAACTTCATGCCGATGGACTCAAGCCATTGAATGGCTGCGTAAGAGTTTTCCGTCATAGCGTGAACGAGTTCCGGATTGGCACGTCGGTCCCCACCGTCATAGGTGTTTTCGAAATGTAGTTCAGGAGAGTCCTTGATGCCCTGAGCTTGCTGTCGGGGCGGATCGTAACTGTTGAAGCCGCCGCCGGAGATGGCAGTGTTTCCGCCGAGGAATGCCATCTTTTCCAAAACGAGGATGCGCTTGACACCTTGTTGCTTCGCCATAACGGCCGATGAGAGACCTGCACCACCCGATCCAATCACAACGAGATCAAAGCTTTCATCGAATTTTGGCGCGGCACAGATGTTGAGATCTGAAGTGGTTGCTGCATGTGCAGTGGCGGCACCATACACAGCGGCGGCGCCAGCTGCTCCGGCGAGCAAATGGCGGCGGGAAACTTGAGTCATGGTCATCTCCTTTTCAGAGGTTTTCTTTCAAAACTGGAAAGAACCTGAATGAACACAAGAGTCATTCTCAGCAGTCTTGCCTGTAAAGTCCTCACTACATGGTTGCATTGACAAACTCAAAAAAAGCGAGAAGCAATTAGCCGCAAAGAGCGGCTTCTCTTCCCGCAATCGTGCCGAATACAAGTGCATCATTGATGCCATTTGCTCCCATTCGATTAATGCCGTGAATTCCGCTCGCAGCCTCTCCGGCCGCATACAGTCCAGGAATGATCTGGTCTGCATCATCGAGCACCTGGGCCTGAGGAGAGATTTTCAGGCCGCCCATCGTATAGTGGATCGTCATCGCGGCATAGCAACCCCAAAAGGGCGGTTCGACAATGAGATGCCTGAGTTCCCGAGGAGATTTTCCAAAACGGTCACACTTTCTACGAACTCCATCGTTATAGTCTGCAACCGCAGAGACAACTGCTTTTGGCGGAAGCTTCATCATTTTGGCAAGTCCTTCCAAAGTGCTGCTGGACCAGGCGTCTCCCGTTTCAACACCAAGAACAGCTTCTTTTTGGATGAGAATGTCATAACTTCTTAGACCGGCAGCATCTGTAATGGAGTAAGCAATGCCTCCAGGGAGGGAAAGTACAGTGTCGCGCAGGACATCGCGGCGTTCATCTTCTCGGCAGAATCGCCGACCGGACGGGTCAACGAAAATGAAGCGGCTCACATCGTTGTGAAGTCTTACGCGATGTTTGCGGTCTGCTGGGCAGCCTGGCAGGCATTGAATTTCTGCCATGTCAATGAGCTTTGCACGGCAGTCTCGTACGGCGATTTCTAGCATTTCGCCGGTAGATCCTGGAGTGTTGTCGGTAGTCAGCATGGCGAGTTTGGGTTGGTACCGAGCAACCATCTTTGTATTGGCCCCAAACCCGCCCGAGGCGATGATGACGGCGTTAGCGCGCATCTTAAAAATCTTCTTGTGAGATGTGTATCGGACAGCAGAAACGTTTCCGGCGGGGTTGAGGATTAAGCCTGTCACCTGACAGTTTGTACGGATTTGAGCACCGCGTCTTAAGGCTGCGGAATGAAGTGCTTGAATGTACCCAACACCGTTCGGCATCATGGGCTTGTGACAACGTGGCCAGTGTGCACCGTAGATTTCAATGACATCGGGTTGAAAGCGCATTCCTAGAGATTCAAGCTGTTCGAGCATTGCGCCCGCACCACGAGCCAGGATTTGTGCCAGTCGAGGATCGGATTTATCGCCGCCGCTTTCGAGAATATCGGCTGTGAAGCGCTCAATTGAATCCGAAATGCCTTGTGGAATCTGCCGCTTAGGATCTACTGCTGCATAGAACCCACCCGAGATCAGCGTATCGCCACCGACTGCGTTTTGCTTTTCTAAAACTGTGACTAAAGCGCCGCACCTTGCTGCTTCAGCCGCTGCGGCGAGACCTGCGCCTCCCGCCCCAATGACGACAACATGCGGTTGTTTGGGTTGACGAGCCGCTTGAACACAAGGAAGTGCACAGGAACTGAGACCCGCTGCCAGCAATAATTTTCGGCGGTTTGGCATGTTCAGTCTCTGTGCGCAGTGATCGGGAAGATCACATTGGGGATGTTATCGAGCATTTTCAGAAATTCTGCGATTTCGATTGCTGAGCGTAGACCGAGTTTTTTCGAAAGATTTGCGCGATGCGTTTTTACGGTTTGTTCGGAAATATTGAGATCTATTGCTGTCTGTTTATTGAGTGCTCCAGCGGCAATTCTTCGGCAGATTTCCTGCTCTTTCGGTGTGAGTGTGTTGAAGCGTTCGCGAGCTTTGCGACGCATATCCAGTTCTCTACAAAGCGAACAGTGCCAATGAACGAGATTTCTCACGCTTGATTGCAGAACTTCGGGTTCAATCGGTTTGGCGACAAAATCCGCTGCACCACGTTTAAGTGCCATTACTGCTGCAGCCATGTCGCCGTGTCCTGTGAGAAAAAGAATTGGAATCGTTGATCCCCGGTTTTTGAGTTCCAGTTGTAATTCGAGTCCGCTCATACCCGGCATACGAATGTCAAGTACGATGCAGCCGGGGCGCTCAAAGTCGGAAAATTTCAGAAAATCCTCCGCACTTTCATATTCTTCGGTTTGGTGTCCATCGATTTGAAGCACAAAAGCAACGGACTCTCGAACCCGGTCATCATCGTCGACAATGCGGATAACAGGCGAAAGTTGTGATGCAGCAGTCATTTCTGAGTTACTCCTGACGAGTTGACAGAATCGTTTGATCTTCTAATCCTGTGGCTGCTGTAGGCAATATGACTTCAGCACATAGACCGTCGGCGAGCCGCGTAAAGGAGATGCGACCTCCGTGTCGTTCGACGATCGCCTTTGCCAGAGATAATCCAAGACCAAGGCCGTCTTTTTTCATGCTGGTGAGTGGTTCGGTTAAATGCGCAAAGACAGCTTCAGAGAGTTGCGGACCGAAATCACGAATGGAGAATATGACCTTATTGTTTTGCTGATCGATAGAAAGATCAAGCTGTTTGGAGGGCGCATCTGCCATTGCTGCCGCACTGTTCTTCATTAAGTTAAAGAGCACAAGTTCGATTTCAAGTTTGTTCACTTCAATAAGCGGGTTGTGCTTGATGACAACTCTCGTGCGTACTTCTTCAGACGTTGATGAGTGTTGAAAGGTTTTGAGAGCGGCTTCAAGCGCTGTGGATGCTTTGAGACAGATGCGCGGAGAGTCTTCGTCTTTTGCATAGGAGCGGACGCGTTCCACGATGGCTGCGATCCGATGAGCTTCTTCGGAGATGGCTTCAGATGCTCGACATATGGCAGGGTCCTCTTGAAACCGTTGATTGACGCACATTCTTAAACCACCAGCGAAGTTGAGTATTGACGTTACAGGCTGGAGCATTTCATGGGCAAGCATGCCAGACAGTTGGGAGACAATGCCCGCACGCTCCATCTGAGAGAGTCTTGTTCGACTGATCCGCGCTTCCTTCTCTAAATCCAACTGACGGGCAAGCGTCTCACGTAACTGCCGTGTTCTTTCGTTGACTAAAATTTTTGTATACACAGAATGAATGAGAAGGGCGGCGATGAGGCCAGCAAAACCAAGAAGATGAGGGAGATATTCTTCACGGACAGCCTGCCAATTGAGCTCTCTCAAATAGGCATAAGGTCCAAGCTTCAAGCTTCGGTAGAGTTGGTCAACGCCAACAAAATCTCCGGCGGCACCCCATGAGAATCCTTTATGAGATGGAGGTTGGTTAAGGAGCGCCATCGTAAGTTTTTTCAGAAACGAAGGATCTCCTCCCGAAGTCGAAGCAAATACGACGTTCGGATAGAGCGGGGCAGATCGGAGGCAAGCTAATCCATCAGTTTTTTGTGCTTCTATGACGCGTAAAGCTGAAGAACGGAAATTTCGAGAGGTCAGAAGCTGCTCAAAGTCACAGGCTTTAAGGATGCCGACATCTGCTTCGCCGGCTAGGACGAGCTCTGCAGCGTTTGGTGACCGGTATTCGGTGAAGAGACGCTTTCCCCAGAAATTTGTTGGGTTGAAGCCTTTGTCGGCAAGAACTGCCTGAATGATGAGCCAACCTTCAAAGCTCTTCGGTGATTCTGCAACAACAGTTGTACCTTTCAAATCCTCAAAGACCTTCAAATCGTGCCGATCCGCTCGAACAATCACAACGGAGCTGGATGCTTTTGAAGGATCTTTTGCTAATGGGCGTGTACGCACGGCTATGTCTTTGGCACCGTGCGTACGCGCTTCATAGGCGTAGAGGCCGCTGTCGGACATGAAGAAGTCAATGCGCTTTTCTCGGATGACTTCAGAGAGTGCTTCCATCGACAGGGTTTCTGTTTTGAATGCAACATTGGGAAAGACAGCTCGCAGGTGAGCCATCGTCGGCCCCATCGTTTCAACAAAAAACTCCGGATCCAATGTTTCTTCAATACCGATGCGAACAGTTTTTTGAATTGACTCTTCGCATGTACTGATTGCCGCATAGGTGGGCACAGAGATAGAGAGTAGCACTCCCAAAAGTGTGGATATTGCTGTTAGAAGGCGAGACAGGATGAGGGTGAATCCAATCATAGATGAGCGACAGTCAGTGCTGCGGTAGGTTCATTGGTGCCTCATGGCTCCGAAGTGAATTCCACATTCATCAGTTTGAAAAGTATTTTGGATTTGAATTCGTCTCAGCTAGAAGGAGGATTTCTCTAAGTACTCTACTGTAACAGCGATAGTGCTGCTTAAAGGATAAACTTTATTGGGTTGCTCAGCATCTCCATTACAGGACACTGCATCAACGGAAAATTTACTCTTGAAGCATTGTTAGCATCAAAAGACAATTACCTTGCTGTACCGTTATCTCTGTCAATTTAGCGGTTAATGTCCGCTCTAAAGCCTTGATGAGCTCCTGTCTAGGAACTACGCTTGAAGATATTTGATGATTACCATCTCGGATGCGTCAAGTATTATCGATTCAAAGCTGAGTGTCTCCGAGCTATTTTCAACCATTACTTGGTTGGCTCGTATCTTCTCGCTAGGACACATATCACAGGTCCATTGGGGCTGGAGTGAGAAAGGTTAGGCAAACTGTGGGTGCTGCATTTAGGGAAACTACGGACACTTTAAGTCACTCAAGATACATCGAAAACGGTGATTGCGTTATTTCCCTGACTATGCCGGGCGAAAGAACTGAGATAGAATGACGTCATTATGTATAACAGCTTGTTTTTGAAGCAATAAAGAGAGACAGGCATCTGCAATAACAGGGATTTTCAGCTGGGAAACGCGCCGATTTTCGTCGGTGATTATGAGTAAACTAGATAGTTTCACTTAGCTGATGGGACCTGCAGAGGGAGCAGCCATGTTGGGCGAAATTTGGGAAATTGGAGATTGGTCGGTATTTCCGGCTGAGAATACCCTTCGTCGCGACGGGTCGGAGGTGAAAGTTCCGCCGCGTCTGATGGACGCTTTAATTTTCTTCGCTCGGCATCCCGACCATGTGATTTCGCGAACGGAATTGGTTGCGCATCTGTGGAATCGTTCTGTAGTGACGGATCAAACCGTCACGCAGAACATTTTTGAACTGCGCAAAGCGCTGCGCGATGGACGCGGCCGTCAAGAGGCGCCGGAATATATCGCGACAGTGCCTAAACGCGGTTATCAGCTTGTAGTTGGAGCTGAGCTTCTCCGCTGTGCACAGGAAGAGGAGTTGGCGCAGGATTCGGATACTTCGGCAGATACCTCTGATATTGCGGTTGAGGCATCTGAAGCAGCAGTAGTAGGGCAGCGTAAGTCAGGAAAGAAGCGTTCAAAATTTATGGATTTTGCGCGCTCTTTCCTTTTGGATGAAGTTGAACTAGGCTTCAAAAAATACCCTTATTGATTGGAAAGCGGTAGACCTTTGAGCATGCCGTAATAGACCCAGCCTAAGCACAGCAGTACGGTACCAATTTTCATGGTGCCAAAGTTCAGGCAATAGAGCGAACCAAGCAGCAACGCTATCGCCACGATAGCAACACTATTGATGGTTTCTCGCCATTCGAGCGATGTGCATTCGGCTTTAGCAAGCGCGAAGCTCCCGCTCATGCAGAGTACGAAGGCAAAAAGGGTGATGAAGACGGCAAGATCGGTAAATTGTTCATAGATCGTAAAGGTCGATGGGCTCAAAATCGGCAGACAGAGAAGACTCTGCACGCCAGTGAGGATGACTAGTCCTTTCACGGCAGCGTCATGCTTGTTCATTTGGCCAAAGATTGGAGGAAAGAACCCGGCATGTGCGGATGACGCGAAAACGCGAGCCATGGTGAACTGCCAGGAAACAAGGGAGCCGGCACATCCTAGCCACAGCAGAAATGAGACGACTGCACCTGATGTTCCGCCGAAAAGCGAGGCGTAAACCACAGCAAATGGCGCATCGGACTGAAGGAGGGCTACGTTGGGAACTAGCCCTGCGGTTAGGTTAGTCGTTGCGATATAGATGAAGGCCGTTAGAAGTGTTGCGCAGATAACGGCCTTAGGCACATTTTTTCTGGATTTTCCACCGACTCGGTATTGGCACAGGCCGATTCCAAGCCCAGAAATGCCCAAAAGGTCATTGAAATTCCAGACGATACCGCATCAAGCGTCGGAATTTGGTGTGGATTCCAATTGGCCGCATAGAGCGCAGGATCAAACCAAAAGCCGCCGACAATAACAAGCGTAATCAAGGGCAGTAGGAGAGCCCAGACGAAGATGCCGGTAATTCGGCCCGTGATGTAAGGCGAGCGGAAGGTGAGAAGCGATGCGATCCATAAAAGGAGTACGCAGCCGATACAGGCAAATACTGAAGAAAATGGCAGATGGAACCAACTCAGACCGTAGCTCACTGCAGCCAGAGAGATGGCAATGTTGCCGAAGACGAGCGAGATTGCATAAGAATAGTTGACGAGAAAAGCGCCGGGTTCGCCAAACGCATACTCTGCAAAGCCGCCCAATCCTCCCATTCTTTTTGACAGCATGCCGCATTGAGCGAAAACGTACGCCACTGCTCCCGAGGCGAGGGCAGTGACAATCCATGAAAGCATTGAAATGGCGCCGATCTCGGCAAATTTTGCCGGGAGCATGATGATGCCTGCCCCCATCATGCTTAGGGAAGTTAGAAGCGTGAGCTGTGTCACGCTCATTTTTCTTCTTGGCATATACGCCTCTTAATGTCTAGAAATCGGCAGTACTTAAAACATGCCGAAGCCATCATCCGTAAAACCATATCAACGATGGGCGCTTCTATCTGTATATATTGTTAACGCATAATAAATATAAGATTACGTTTATTGAGCAAACGGGATTGGCGCGCCCCTGGCAGGCGAATGAAAATCATTGGGGGGCAGTTAATTGGAGACTGCCACCCACGAAATATCGGGGGCGGCAGCCTATGCGAGAGAAGCATTGAATTCAGATGCTTCGGCTGAGGTTTAGGAGTTAATCGTCACCGGTGACGCCCAGAGCGACATTCGACTGAGGATTACGCTTGAAGAGCTTTTCGGCAGCTAGGCCATAGAAGAACCAGCCGGCAAAGGTTGCGAGTGCACCGTACATCATGGCTTCGTAGCCGGCAGCATAGAGTGCATAGAGGCTGTACACCGTGCCGATGAAGGCCATGAGCTTGACCACTTTCGCCTGATGGCCACTGACGCCTTCGGCTTTGAGCATCACGAACACGGCAGCCATCGAGAGGAGATACGGCATAACGTTAGTGACCACAGCAAGGTCAACGAGCGTATTGAACTGACGATAGAGAGACGGGCTGATCGTCATGAAGGACATGAGTGTCTGGATCGAGACGATGATCGTCATGCCCAGAACCGGAGCATCATCCTTCGTGACCTTGGAGAACCACTTCGGGAAGTAGCCTTCGTCGGCCGAGGACTTGAAGACGCGGGCGATCGTAAACTGCCAGGACAGGAGCGAGCCGGAGCAGGACATGATCATCAGACCCATAACGATCTGGCCAACGGTGCCGTTGAACATGGTCGCGAAAACAAGGCCGAAGGGAGCGGTCGACTTCACAAGTTCAGCGTTGTCAACGATGCCGGCAGCGACATTGGTCGAAAGGATGTAGATCACGGCGACACCGATCGTGGCGCCAAGCACAGCCTTCGGAACATTCTTTTCAGGATTGTCGACGGATTCGGAGTTTGCGCAAGCAGATTCCAGACCGAGGAAGGACCACAAAGTCATTGAAATGGAGGCGCTGATAGCGTCAAAGGTCGGCAGTTCGTGGGGATTCCAAGCGGAAATATACGTTTCAGGATTAAACCAGAACCAGCCAATTACAGAAATACCGGCGACAGGGATGATGACGCCCCAAGCCGTGAAATTGGAGATGAGACCAGTGATCTTGGCGCCCTTGAAGTTGAGGACCGTGCAGATCCAAAGAACGACGATCGTCAGCAGGCAGGTTTCAAACGGAGTCGTTTTGAGACCGAAGAGTGCAACGGCATAACCGACCGCCGAAATGGCAATGGCGATGTTCGCAATCAGGAGTGATACGCAATAGGCGTAGTTGGCAAGGAATGATCCCGATTTGCCAAAAGCATATTCAGCATATCCGCCCATGCCGCCGCGATTACGCGAAAGCATGCCGCATTTTGCAAAAGCGTAGGCCAGAGCAGTGGAACCGCCGGCCGTGACCAACCAGGAAACAATTGAGAAAGTACCGACTTCAGCAAGTTTAGTCGGGAGCATGATGATGCCGGAGCCCATCATGTTGAGGGCAGTTAGGAGCGTAAGCTGCGTTACGCTCATTTTGCTCGAGGAACCGGACATAAGTTGTCACCTCTGTATTTGTTGGGATCAGCTTCGGGCAGCCATTACGACGACTGCCCGAAGGTGGATGGGTTAGTGATTAGCCTTTAATGCCGAGTTCAGCAGTACGTTCCTTGGTCAGCACGTAGCCGTAGGCGCGCTTGCGGCCGTCAGCATCCTTTTGGATGTAGACACCCTGCAGTTCGGGTGCGAAGCCCGGACAGCGGTTGATGCCTTCTTCAAGTGCAAGGAAGTACTTAAGGACGGAATCACCCCAGACTTCACCCGGCACGCAGCAAAGCACTCCCGGCGGGTAGGGCAGAGCACCTTCCACAGCGATGCGGCCAGCGGCCTTTTCGAGCGGAACGAGTTCGGCATTGCCGCGGATGAACTCGAAGTGAGCCTGCTGCGGATCGAGTGCACGATGCGGGAAGTGCGCGCGACGGAACATCTCTTTCTGCAGCTGTTTGACGTTGCGGGACTTGTAGAAGTCGTGCATTTCCTGGCAGAGACGACGAATCGTGTAGCCCTTGTAGCGTTCTTCGTTGGCGTAGTAGATGGAAGGCAGTACGTCAGCGAGAGGAGCGTCTGCATCAAGGAACTCTTCAAAACGCTTGATCTGCGTAATAAGGTGTTCCATCTTGGCCGTATCCTCTGCCGGCGTCATCAGGAAGAGGATCGAATTCAAGTCGCACTTTTCCGGAACGATGGCGTTTTCGCGCAGGAAGTTGGCGAGAATCGTGGCGGGTACGCCGAAGTCGGCATAGTTCCCCGTTTCGGCATCAATACCAGGCGTCGTGAGAAGGAACTTGCAGGGATCCACGAAATACTGATGTTCCCCGTAGCCTTCGAAGTTGTGCCATTTCGCGGTAGGTTCGAATTCGAAGAAGCGCAGGTTTTGTGCAATTTCATCGGTGGGATAATCACCCCACGACTTGCCGTCAATCTGAGCCGGCACGAACGGTTTGATGTACTTGCAGGTTTTCATCAGCAGCTTGCGGGCTTCAATGCCCACACGGACGCAGTCTGCCCAAAGACGCTGACCGCTCTGGCCTTCGTGCATCTTCGCGTTGACGTCAAGCGCCGCAAAGAGCGGGTAGAAGGGAGAGGTGGATGCATGCATCATGAAAGCGTTGTTGAGGCGCTTATGCGGGCAGTAGCGGCTCTGTCCCTTGATGTGGCTGTCCTTCTTATGGATCTGCGAGGTCTGCGAGAAACCGGCCTGCTGCTTATGCACGGACTGCGTGACGAAGATGCCCGGATCTTCAGGTCCGAGATCGAGAAGCAGCGGTGAGCAGTCCTTCATCATTGGGATGAACTGTTCGTAGCCCACCCAGGCAGAGTCAAAGAGGATGTAGTCGCAGAGGTGACCAATGCGGTCCACGACCTGACGGGCGTTGTAGATTGTGCCGTCATAAGTGCCGAGCTGAATAATGGCCAGACGGAAGGGACGCTTTGCGTCAGCCTTTTCCGGACGAACTTCACGAATCATGTCGCGCAAGTAAGGTTCGTCAAAGCAGTGCTCATCAATGCCGCCGATGAAGCCGTATGCATTGCGGGCCGTTTCAAGATAAATGGGGGTGGCGCCGGCCTGCAGCAGGGCACCGTGGTGATTGGATTTGTGATTGTTGCGGTCGAAAAGAACCAGATCGCCCGGTGCGAGGAGAGCATTAAGGACAACCTTGTTGGAGGCTGACGTGCCGTTGAGCACAAAGTACGTTTTGTCCGCATTGTAGATGCGGGCGGCTTCCTGTTGGGCAACGCACGGCGCACCTTCATGAATCAGCAGATCGCCCATCGAAACGTCGGCGTTGCACAAGTCTGAGCGGAAAATGTTTTCCCCAAAGAACTCTGCAAATTCGCGGCCGGCAGGATGACGGCGGAAGAAAGCGCCGCCCTGATGACCCGGGCAGTCAAACTGGGCATAACCATTACCGACATACTCTTCGAGACTGCCGAAGAACGGCGGGAGGACCTTTTTCTCATACTTCAGCGCAAGCGTATCGATTTGACGACCGTAAAGCTTGGCGTCATCGGCTTTGCAGTCAATGATGCTGTCAGCACGACCGATGAGCGTCGGATCAACCTCACCGCATTCGTTCAGGATGACGACGGGAATGCCAAAGGCGGTCGACTCAACTCGCTCAAGCTTGCCGGCCTTCGCTTCTTCAGCTGTCATGACGGCGATGGAAACCTCAGTGAAGTTGGCATTGTCGAAATCAATGACTTCACGTTCACATTCAAAAGCTGAACGACAGGCTTCGGTTGCGGCAACGTAGAGTTTTCGCATGGAATGATCCTCTTTAATAAATGTTTTTCCAAAGGTTTTAGAAAAACTTGTTAAGCCTTTTAAGTATTTTTGCGGCTGGCAGCGTCAAGTGTTTGGAGAACGGGATTGAATGTGCCGCCTAACCGCTTAATGCTTGAGGAGAATCCTATGCGTGGCTCAGGAAATAATCATTAGTGTAATTTCTGAGGAATTTCTTATTTATGAATTAATTCTTAAAAATCAATATGTTGATATATAGCTGTTTAATTTTCTTTAGTTGATTTAAACGAAGGAGAGGGGGACTTTATACGGTCTATGGGAAAGTCGAAGAAATGGCCAGATGTAGGAGTTAAATATATAAACATATTGATATATATGGAATAATATATAAATATCAATACTGCTTCTGGACTGTTTGCTGCAAAATGAAGGGTGGGGGATAGTGGGTTTTGTGGAAAAAATCATGTTTTCCATGATGATTATATTTTCATTGATGCTTGTTTAGATATAAATATATTTTTATTGAGCGTTAACCTTGATATTTTCTTGTTGTGATGACTTGTAATATGTGTGTGTCTCTCCTTTTGTGTGGATGGGCCAGCACTTTTTGCCACTATGAAAAACATCAACCCGAGCACTCTCTGATGTTGTAAATGTCTGGTGGTGAAATGTGCTGGCCTTTTTTTTAGGAGCTTCGCGTAATGGAGCCTTTTAATGCGGGTTGGTTGTCATTGCTGCCTCCCGCGGCTGCGATTGTGGCTGCGTTGATCAGCAGGGAAGTTATTTCTGCTTTGCTTGTCGGCATTTTTACAGGAGCGGTTATCTACACAAGCTCTACAGGGGGAGGCGTCATCATCGGCAGTCTGGATGCTGTTTTTTCGATGATGGTGTCGACGCTTGAATTCAAAATCCTCATATTCACGTCGCTCTTAGGTGCGGTGGTTTATTTGGTCTCTCTCTCGGGCGGTTCTAAAGCCTATGGGGAATGGGCCGGACGGCGAATGAAGACGAAGCGGAAGTCTTTGCTTTCGGCTTGCGGGCTTGGCTGTCTTGTGTTTATTGACGATTACTTCAGCTGCTTATTTGTCGGCACTGTGATGAAGCCTCTGACAGATCGCTGTCGGGTAGCTCGCGCTAAGCTGGCATGGATCGTCGATTCAACGGCCGCTCCCGTTTGCATCATTGCGCCGGTGTCCTCATGGGCAGCTGCGGTAGCAGCTTCGTTGAAAAGCACGCCGCTCGAAGATCAGTCCATGGCTGCGTTTATGGCGGCCATTCCATGGAACTTTTATGCGATTCTCACCATCGCGCTCGTGGTCTATCTGATCTGGCGGGGCAGAGATTTCGGTCCCATGCTGACCGCTCAGGCTGAGGCAGAGAAAGCGGAGAACCTGAGGCAGGATGAAGAGCAGACGGAGCCGACTGGAAACGGCGGGCTTCTGGAGATGATTTTCCCGATTGCGCTGCTCCTCATCTTTTCCTTTGCTGCGCTTTTATATTCGGGCGGTTTTTGGTCGGATGGCCCGACAAAGTACCAATTCGGCGCAGCGATCGGCGCATCGTCTTCTTCTTCGGCACTTTGCTGGGCTGGGTTTGGCACGCTCGTTGCGACGATGCTGCTTTACGTGCCTCGCGGCGTACTTTCATTTACCAAGTGCATGGACGGCGCAGTTAACGGCATGAAACTGATGCTGCCGGCCAACATCATCCTAGTGCTTGCGTGGACGCTCTCGGGGATATGCCGTGATCTCTTAATGTCCGCGCAGTACGTTGAAGGGCTGGTTACAAGTTTTGGCGGCGATGTGATGCAGCTCTTCCCCTTCATCTGTTTTGCGGCAGCCTGCGTGCTTTCTTTTGCAACCGGCGCTTCCTGGGCGACTTTCGGCATCCTCGTTCCGATTTTGGTGCCGATTGCCTATGCCGTGGATCCTTCAATGGTCTTTGTTGTGTTGGGTGCGGTGCTGGCCGGTTCAGTCTTTGGCGATCACTCTTCGCCCATCTCAGATACTTCAGTGCTTTCGGCCGCCAGTTCAGGCTGTCCGGTGATGGAACATGCAGCAACCCAGCTGCCGTATGCACTACTGACTGCTTTCGCTGCTGGTGCTGGTTATTTGGCATCTGGGTTTACTAATGGAAATCTTTGGTTGTCTTGGAGCACAGCCGTTGCAGTGCTAGGCGGCGGTCTTTGGTGGTTCTTGAGCCGACAGACAGATTCAGTGAGTTCTGCTGTAACAGTCGCTAAATCCTAATTTTGGGAAAACTTTTTGAGTCTGTGAAAGGCGGGCGTGCGGATGGTTGGGACCCGCACGCCTGCCGCACAGCTTCTTCGGATGGGCGTTAATCGTTAGCTTTAGGTGCTCCATAAAGTTGATCGATTAACGTCCTCTTTTTCACTTTGCAGCCTAAGAACTGGCGCAATCAGCTCTGCGACGGCAATACAGTCGACGCTGAAGTCAAGCGAATCGTCAGAGCGCTTCAGACCGATCTCAACGGCACAGATGATGCGGGAGAAAGGGATAGAAGCATTCAAGCCGGCGTTTCTATCTGTCCAGCCTGTTGTGAAGAGAAGATCTGCCCGCTAACCATCAGGCAAGCATCTGCAGAGGCAATTCGAGGCAGTGAAAGATTTTGTGCTTTAGCGGTTAAAAGCTGTTAATTTCGCTGAATATAAATCGATAAAGCACGATTGTTTTGGAATCGTGCCGTATCGGCTGACTTGACAGAGGCGGGCATCCAGCGAAAGCGCAGGGCAGCACCACCAATTCATCGGGGTTGGAAGAACTTGATGAGCGTTCTGCCTCTTACGTTTGAATCAACGGCTCCAACGGTCTTGCCACAGCGGCACAGCTTTTTGGAGAAAGCTCGATACTGAATTGGCGCCCAATCGTTGAAATCCAAGATGTTCGAACGCAGTTTCGAGTGCAGGCAATGGTTCTTCATTATCAATGGGGGCTGCACCGGCCTGTTTGGACAGTTTTTCCCCGCGGTCATTGAGCACGAGCGGGATATGGAAGTAGCGCAATGGTGCGGCGCCGAGCGCTTGGGTGAGCAATATTTGCCGCGGCGTGTTGTCTATCAGATCCGCACCGCGCACGATGTCGGTGACGCCTTGATAAAGATCGTCAACGACGACGGCAAGCTGATAGGCCCAAAGCCCGTCGGCGCGCTTCAGAACGAAATCTCCCACGGTTTTCTCAACATTCTGCAGATAGTCGCCTAAGCGACGGTCATGGAATCGGACATTGCCTGCGGGCACGCGGAATCGAAGTGCACGCACTGGGCGCCCCTGAGTGCTGTGTCGGCAGGTGCCCGGATACACGCCAATCGGCAGACCCAATGCTTCGTCGGCGAGCTGAATTTCTTTGCGTGAGCAGGCGCAGCCGTAGATAAAGCCCTCAGCAGTCAGTTTGGCGAGCGCGTCCGCATAGGCCTCTAAGCGGTCATGCTGCCAGAGAATGGGCTCATCAGAGGTCATGCCAAAGCGTGCCAACGCTTTAATGATGGCTTCTCCGGCACCGGGTACATCTCGCGGAGGGTCAATGTCTTCAATGCGAACGAGCCATGTCCCGCCATGCGCACGAGCGTCAAGCCAACTGGCCAATGCCGCTGCAAGACTCCCAGCATGAAGCCGCCCGGTAGGAGACGGCGCGAATCGTCCTCGATAGGGAATTGAGGCGGGTACCGGTGAAAGGTTGGCTGTCTGCATGAGGTTCGAGGCTTTGGAGATGAAGAAGGAACTTTATGCCTAAGGTCGTCAGTACTGCAAGTCTATGAAATTTATTTATTTTGAGCATTCATCACAGCAAAAATGATTTGACCAATAAGTTAAAGAAATAAAGGTCTGTCTATTCTTTTTAGAAAAATGTTTTAAGGGTCAATTGGAATTGCGTTAATTGCAGTTTTGCGATCTTGGTGTTAACGCTTAATTGTTAACCCAAAAGGTCCTTTAATTGTCTATTGTAATGAATGAAAATATAAAGTTTGGGTGATGCATTCCTATTGTTTGGAATTAATCAGGAAGATATCTTTATCAATATGGCGTTAATTTAGTATCAATAATCTGTCTATTTCAGAAAAAGATAGGTTTTATGAGGACTGTTATATGAAATTGATATCAATTAACTAGTTGAAATATATGAAATATACATAACAATCGACAAATGTTTGTTATGTGATTGCTTTTTTATATTTCTATGAGGCTTTAAAGGCCCTAAAAGTTCAATATTGCTGCAACAGCTTCAGCATGGTTCGGCGAGAAGAAGGAAGCCGGTTCGTTTTGAAGATGTTGTTTCATCAACTTCTGGGGCACAAAATGTCATCTGGGAAAAAAATCGGACTATTTGCATGTACTGGCATTGTTGCCGGTAACATGATGGGTAGCGGCATCGCCCTGCTTCCCTCAAATCTCGCCAGTATTGGTTCTGTTGCACTTTTTGGCTGGATTATCGCTATGTTTGGCGCGTTGGCGCTTGCATATGTATATGCCCGCCTATCTACAGTGAATCCGCAAAGCGGCGGTCCTGTCGCTTATGCGGGTGAAATCAGCCCGGCCTTCGGGTATCAAACCGGCGTGCTTTATTACCACGCCAACTGGATCGGCAACCTTGCAATTGCAATTACTGCTGTTTCCTATCTCTCAGTCTTCTTCCCGATTCTCAATCATCCCATTCCGGCCGGCATTGCCTGCGTCGCGGTTGTGTGGTTCTTCACGATCCTCAACTTCTTCGGCGGCTCAATGATCGGCAAGGTCACTACGTTCGGCGTTATTGCACTCCTTATCCCTGTTGTCGGCACGGCTACTTTCGGCTGGCTCTGGTTTGATCCTCAGGTCTACATGGAGAACTGGAATGTCTCTGGCACGACTGACTTGGATGCGACCTGCCGCAGCGTTCTGCTGTGCCTCTGGGCCTTCATCGGCATTGAATCGGCCTCTGTCTCGTCCGGTCTCGTTGACAATCCTCGCCGTACGGTTCCGCTCGCCACGATGCTGGGCGCTCTGCTCGCCGGTCTCGTCTACATCGGTTCGTCTCAGGCTATCGCCGGCATGTTCCCGGCCTCTGTGACGGCTGCCTCGGGTGCTCCGTTTGCTCTTTCGGCCTCGCTGATGGTCGGTGACTGGGCTGCTCCGGTTGTGTCCGCCATCACGGCTCTCGCCTGCCTCACCTCGCTCGGCTCTTGGATGATGCTTGTTACTCAGGCCGGTGCCCGTGCCGCTCAGGAAGGCTATATCCCCAAGATCTACGGTGAACTCGACAAGAACGGTCTCCCCCGCAAGGGTCTGATCCTCTCGGCCACGCAAATGACGGTGCTTATGGCGGTCATCACGGCCATGAATGCAAGCGGCGGCTCTGCTTCCGACCTCTTCGGCATGATCACCGGTATCGCGGTTCTCCTCACGATGCTCCCGTACTTCTACAGCTGCGTCAACCTGCTGCGCATCGAAGGCGCAACGACCCGCAACGTTATCAGCTGCATCGCCTCGGTCCTCGGCAGCGGCTTCTGCTTCATCGCCCTGGCCGGCGCCGGTTTCAACCAACTGATCGCTACCTTCATCGTCAGCCTGGTCATCATGATGTTCTTCTCCTGGAAGAAGGGCAAGCTCCAGGCGACTGTCAAGACTGCTGCGGCAGAAGCTTCCGACAAGTCCGAAGCTGGCAAGGCTGCAGTGCTCGTCGGCGACAACTAATCAGTCAACAACTCTTTCATCAACTTCTTCCTCTGGCTGGGTCTGCTCACTTTATGTGACGGATTGAGAGGGCAGGCCCAGCCCCTTCTGGTTTCACCACCACATCTCCCTTTGTGAGGTTTCATCATGAACATCATCGTTGAGCTCGTCTCGCCTGGTCGTTTCTTTAAAGACGCCCCGATTCACAGCCTGAATGAGTGCTTAAAAAAACGCGGGTTCGAAGTCGTGTTTGCCGCCGATCAGGCGGACCTTGTTCGCGTCGTCGAAAACAATGCCCGTCTTGCCGGTGTGGTGATCGATTGGGAAGATTCTCCTCAGGAACTCTGCCAGCAGATTCACGATTTCAATGAATATCTCCCCGTATTCGCTTTCTCGAGCTCCAACAGTGTGACGGATGCTACGTTCCAGCAGCTCTCACTGAATGTCGAATTCTTCGAATATGAAATTTCAAACGCTGCGGACATCGCCGTTACGATCACTCAGAAGGTCGAAGAATACGAAAAGGCTGTTACGCCTCCGCTGACACGCGCATTGATCAACTTCGCCAAGGAAGGCAAGTACACATTCTGCACGCCGGGCCATATGAGCGGCACGGCCTTCCAGCACAGTCCGGTCGGCGCATTGTTCTATGACTTCTTCGGCGCCAACACCTTCAAGGCTGACGTTTCAGTTTCCGTGGGTGAACTCGGCTCTCTGCTTGACCACTCCGGTCCTCATCGCGATGCTGAGAAATACATCGCTGAGACGTTTAATGCTGACCGCAGCTACATCGTTACGAACGGCACGTCGACCGCCAATAAGATCATCGGTCTGTACTCCGCTCCGGCCGGCAGCACTGTGCTGATTGACCGCAACTGCCACAAGTCGCTCACGCATCTGATGATGATGAGCAATGTGATCCCAATCTATCTGCGCCCGACCCGCAACGCCTACGGCATTCTGGGCGGTATCCCGCAGAGCGAATTTAAGCACGAGACCATTGAAAAGCGTGTGAAGGAAACGCCGAACGCCACGTGGCCGGTTCACGCTGTGGTGACCAACTCCACCTATGACGGTCTGTTCTACAACACCGGCTTCATCAAGAATACGCTGGATGTGAAGTCGATTCACTTTGACTCCGCATGGGTGCCTTACACCAACTTCAGCCCGATTTATCAGGGTCTTGCCGGCATGAGCGGCGGCCGTACAGAGGGCAAGGTGATCTACGAAACTCAGTCGACGCATAAGCTGCTGGCTGCGTTCTCGCAGGCTTCCATGATCCATGTGAAGGGTGAAATCAACGAAGCGACGTTCAATGAAGCGTTCATGATGCACACCTCCACGTCGCCCTTCTACCCGATCGTGGCATCGACGGAAACTGCTGCCGCTATGATGCGCGGCAATGTGGGCCGCCGTCTGATTGATGAATCCATCGATCGTGCGATTCGCTTCCGTAAGGAAATCAAGCGTCTTCGCGAAGAATCCGATTCTTGGTTCTTCGACGTGTGGCAGCCCGAAAACATCGGCACGAAGGAATGCTGGGAACTCAAGCCCGAAGACAAGTGGCATGGCTTCCGCAACATCGATCAAGAGCACATGTATCTTGACCCGATCAAGGTCACGCTCCTCACGCCGGGTCTCAATGGCGACGGCACGATGGCTGAGCGCGGCATTCCCGCTTCGATCGTTTCCAAATACTTGGATGACCGCGGCGTGATCGTTGAAAAGACGGGTCCCTACAACCTGCTCTTCCTCTTCTCCTTCGGTATCGACAACACGAAGGCGATGGGGCTGCTGCGTGAACTCTGCAACTTCCGCCGCGACTACGACCGCAATCTTGAAATCAAGGAAGCGATCCCGTCGCTTTACAAGAAGGATCCGAGCTTCTACGACGGCATGCGTCTGCAGGAACTGGCCCAGGGCATCCATAAGCTCATCGTTGAACACGATCTGCCGAACATGATGTTCCACGCGTTTGAAACGCTGCGGAAGATGGTCATGCCGCCGTTTGAGGCCTTCCAGCGCGAACTCAACGGTGAGGTTGAGGAAGTCCGCATTCAGGATATGCAGGACAAGGTCAACGCCAACATGATTCTGCCGTATCCGCCGGGAGTTCCTCTGGTTATGCCGGGCGAAATGCTCACGGCCGACAACCGCGCGGTGCTGGACTTCATGCTCATGCTCTGCGAAATCGGCGAGCACTTCCCGGGCTTCGAAACCGATATCCACGGTGCCTATCGTCAGCCGGACGGTTCCTACACCGTCAAGGTTCTGAAGATGTAAGGCTTCTAGGTTAGGCAGAGATCTGCTGGTGGGGCGGCGGACACATTTGTTGGGTTCCAATGTGTCCGCCGCCTGCAGCCCCATACGAGCAGTGGGAAGCTGGAAGATCTCTGCCGCTTTTCACTCCACCAGAACCCAATCCATCAATCCCAACTTACATTAGGTGGCTACATGACTAACGAGAACATCTCGGTCACAGAAGTACAAAATGAAAATTCGGTTATTGCGGAACGCCGCGCCAAGCTCCTTAAGCTTCGCGAACACGGCGTCGCCTATCCGAATGACTTTGTCCGCAAGGATTTGTTCGGTGACCTTAACGAAAAGTACGGCAACAAGACCGCTGAAGAGCTTGCAGCGCTCGCGCCGAAGGTCGCTTGTGCAGGCCGTGTGATGCTCAAGCGAGTCATGGGCCGACTCACTTTTGCGACCGTCCGCGACTATACGGGGACAATGCAGTATTTCGTCCAAGAAAGCACGGTGGGCGAAGCCGCTTACGCAGATTTCAAGACGCTCGACCTCGGCGACATCGTTGCTTGTGAAGGTACGCTGATGCGTACTCAGGCCGGCGATCTGGCCATTAAGGTGACGTCATTCCGCTTGATGGCCAAGAGCCTTCGGCCGATGCCCGATAAGCACAAGGGCCTGCAGGACCAGGAATTCTGCTATCGCCGCCGCTATGTGGATTTGATGGTCAATGCCGAATCACGCGAGCGCTTTATCAAGCGTTCGAAGGCAATTGCCTCCATTCGCAATTTCATGCTGGCCAACAACTTCCTGGAAGTGGAAACGCCGATGCTGCATCCGATTCCGGGCGGCGCCAATGCACGTCCCTTCATCACGCACCATAATGCGCTGAATACTGAAATGTACCTGCGCATTGCGCCGGAACTTTATCTGAAGCGTCTGGTGGTTGGCGGCTTTGAACGCGTATTCGAAATAAATCGAAACTTCCGCAATGAAGGCATTGATGCGCGTCACAACCCAGAATTCACCATGATGGAGTTCTACGCCACCTACTGGACCTATAAGGACCAGATGGAATTTACTGAAGCGCTTCTGCGTCATGTCGCGCGTGAAGTAACCGGTTCGGCCATCGTGACGTATCAGGGAATGACGATCAATTTCGAGGAGCCCTTCGACAAGCTCACGCCGAAGCAGGCTATCTTGAAGTACAGCCCCGAATACACTGAAAGTCAGCTCATGGACGAAGATTTCCTGAAGAAGGAACTCAAGCGTCTCGGTGCCGACGAGCAGATTGATCCGACCCTCGGCTCGCTGCAGATGGCGCTTTTTGACGAAACCGTTGAAAAGAAGCTCATCAAGCCGACCTTCATCATTGACTATCCGACGGAAATTTCGCCTTTGGCCCGAGCCTCTGATGTGAATCCGGACATTACGGAACGCTTTGAACTCTTCATTGCCGGCCGAGAAACTGCTAACGGCTTCTCCGAACTTAACGATCCGGATGATCAGGCAGCTCGCTTCCGCGCGCAGGTTGAGCGCAAGGGACACGGTGACGATGAAGCGATGTATTACGACGCAGATTACGTGACGGCACTTGAATATGGATTGCCGCCAACCGCCGGGTGCGGCATCGGCATCGATCGCTTTATGATGTTGCTTACGGACGCACCTACGATTCGTGACGTCTTGCTCTTCCCCGCGCTGAGACCGGAGAGCAAGAATTGATCATTGTGTTGATTTTGTAAACGCAATGGCGGCCGCGCAGGAAAGATTCTCTCCTGCGGGGCTGCTCTTGTTTGCGGCCAGAGGGCAAAAGGGGCCACAAATGACTAAATTCAAAATGAACAGAACGCAGTTCATGCTGCTGACTGCTTTGAACATGTTGGGATCGGGAATCCTGATGCTGCCGGCGAAAGTCGCACAGGTGGGCGGGATCGGACTTTTATCCTGGTTTGTTGTTTGCCTTGCAGCAGTCGCAATGGCATATGCCTTTGCCAACTGCGGGATTTACTCCAAATATCGTCTGGGCGGTTTAGGCGCTATCGCCGAAAATGCCTTCGGCATGCCCGGCTCTTTTTTGACCAACTATATTTACGCATTTTCTGTCGTCATCGCCAACGTAGCCATTGCTACCACCGCGGTCGGCTATCTGCTGGGTATTTTCGGCATTCACGCTGATTTGGGCGTTGTGCAGTGCTTAACGATAGCGCTGCTTTGGCTCTCGACACTGGTGAACTTCGCGGGCGTTAAAGCGATGGGGCGCCTCAGCGCGGTGACCATCTGGGGTATCTTGATCCCGCTCCTTTTTGTGCTCTGTGCGGCGCCGTTCAGCTTTGACACGCAGGTGTTTGCGCAGAATTGGAATCCGCGCGATTTGCCGGTGCTTTCCGCGGTGACGGCGACGGCTCCCATGATGTTCTGGGCCTTTTTGGGATTAGAGTCAGCTTGCGCTAACGACGACAGTGTTGATAACCCAGAGAAGTCTGTTCCTAAAGCGGTATTGGCCGCCACCATTGCGGTGGCAGTCATTTATGTCGTGTCAACGATTTTGATCGCCGGCTTGCTTCCGGAGTCCGAACTGGTGGATTCCGGAGCGCCGCTCTTTGTCATCTTCGTAAGCCTTTTTGGTTCGACGGCGAGCCGCATACTGGCAGTGCTCCTCTTTCTGGCCTGTGTCGGGTCGCTCGTTACGTGGCAGTTCACGATGTACCGAGTCTTCATGACCTCCGCCAGGCTGGGATATTTCCCTGCGCTGTTTAAACGCGTTGGCAGAACGGATGTGCCTTATATGGGACTCTTCATCCTCTGCATCATCCAGACGCTGTTGGTGCCGTTTATGCCGGTTTCCAACTTGTTCAGTCAGTTTGATCTGCTCGTGGACATCTCGGTCATTACCAATGTCTTCCCGTATTTTCTCTGTATGGCAGCCACTTTTGTAGTTGTGCGCAGAGCCGGACTTCAAGGCGTCAAGAAGGTTTGTGTTGAAGCGGCAGCCTTGGGCTCACTCATCTTCATCGGATGGTATTTCAGCCTCATGGACGGCGACGTCATGAAGTTTGCGACCATTGTCTTCTTCTTGGGCATTGCTTTTTATGGTCTCTTTGTTGCAAAGGACGGGAGCCCTGAGCTTCCTGAGCAGTAAAGATATTTTGGCTAAGCCCACGGGGCAGTATTTAACACTTTAAAAGTTTACGGATGTAAATGGTTTGAGGAGACTTTGAATCCGCAGTGCGTATAAATACTGAGTTTATATGTTGACGCAGATAAGTATGAGTACATCACTAATAAGTTGATAAACAACGATAAACGGTAAATATGCATTTTTCTTGCTATTCCAATAGGGTGATGTACTCAATCGAACTGATCAACTACAATGAGAAACAGTATAAGGGCCGCGATTAATAACAATAGAAGATGGTCACGACAGTTAATTCGAGAGGGAACAATGGAGAGTGCATTTTTTACTGTTGCGGATTGGGTTGCCAATCCGAGATCAAATTCAATTCGGCGAAAAAACCGTCGAAGCGTCCTGCCGCCGCGGCTGATGGATCTATTGTTTTATTTTGCGCAGCATCCTATGGAGGTCGTTTCCAGACAAGAGATCATTGATAATTGCTGGGATCGGGATGTTGTAACGGATCAGGCCATTACTCAGGCTATTTTCGAATTACGAAAATTTTTAAAAGACGGCCGCAGTGCTAAAGAAGCACCGGAATATATCAAAACGGTACCCAAACGCGGCTATCGTTTATTAGCGCCGGTTCATCAGCTGACGGTGGAAGAATACATTGCTGCAACCTCTGAAAATGGGGCTCAAGGCACACAGGTGATCGACGATGAGGACGTTGCAGCTGAGAGGGAACTGCAGCAGCCCGTCAGTGCAGCTGAGCCCGAGCATGAAGCGGCAACCTCGTTTGAAAGCAAGATTCTGGAGGAGACGGGTACAGCTGCGCTCGAACAGATACCTTCCCGAAGTGCCTCTATCAAGCAAGAGCGCCGAGGAAAAGATGGACGAGCTGGGGGCGGCGCTGCGCGCGACCGGCGGCCGCGGGGGCGGCGGCGGGCGAGCTTTTGGCGGCCGGGCTCGGGGGTGTCGAAGAGGAAGACCCGGGGCTGGCCGGCAGCATCGAGGAAGAAGCTGTAGCGGCAGACGAGGTCGGGG
>ENA-ORLW01001246-ORLW01001246.1-human-gut-metagenome-genome-assembly--contig:-NODE-1246-length-29342-cov-8.555202_pt1 | contig 29342 bp, 26 predicted proteins | sample MGYA00243017_ERZ508829 | MGnify/ENA primary metagenome ERZ508829 (study PRJEB26277, sample SAMN04329776) | human gut metagenome | biome: human-associated habitat | host: Homo sapiens | place: USA...
GTCATCGACGAGCAGAAGGAGCTGCTCCGCCAGCTCAAGGGCATCGGCAGCAACATCAACCGCCTCACCGTCCTCGCCAACATGGGCAAGGTGCAGGTCGTCGGCCTGGAAAAAGCTGCCGGCGAGCTGTCCGAGGTCAGCGCCGCGCTGCGATCAGTCATGGAAGGTCGGTGAGCCGTATGGCCATCGTACATTTTGTGAACTACAAGCGGGGCACACAGTCCCGCGCCGCCCTGCGCGGCGTGATGCTCTACATCATGCAGGAGAAGAAAACCGCATGGGATGGCGTGCCGCTCGTCAGCGGCGTCAATTGCCAGCCGCAGAGCGTCTATGACGATTTCCTGAACACGAAACTGCTCTACCACAAGGACGGCGGCGTGATGTTCTACCACATGGTACAGAGCTTTCCGAAAGGCGCGGCGGTCGATCCCCGGCAGGCTCACGAAGCCGCGCGGCGGCTGGCAGAATACTTTGACGGCTGCGAGGTGCTTATCTGCACCCATGTAGACCGGGAGCACATCCACTCCCACTGCGTCATCAACTCCGTCAATTTCGATACCGGCAAAAAGCTGCACATGGCGAAGGAGCAGATTCAGGAACTGATGCGGCGCAATGACATGATCTGTCAGGAGATGGGCCTGCCGGCCTTTGATGCGCCAACGCAGCAGGCCCGCGGCATGAGCGGTGCGGAATACCACACGGCACTGAAAGGCCAAAGCTGGAAGCTGCGGCTCATGAACACCATCGATGCGTGCATGAAATACGCCGCCGACCGGGACGCCTTCGTTTCCCTGATGGCGTCCGAGGGCTACGCTGTCCGCTGGGAAAGTGGGCGCAAGTACATCACCTACACCACGCCGGACGGCATGAGATGCCGCGACAGCAAACTACACGAGGAAAAGTATTGCAAGGAGGTCATGGAACATGAATTCAGAATCAGAGCAGAGATTGTCTCTGCAAGAACTCAAGCAGCGCAACACCCAGCAGGCAGTACTTCCGACGCTGACAACGCCTCACGAAGCGTGTCCCTCAAAAACAGACTGGGAGCGAATGATGAAATACATGGATGCACTGTGGCACCATGCGGATCGGCAGACAGATCTGTTGGAGAGCGTCAGCAGGCAGATGTCGCAGCTTCCCACGCGGACGCAGCTGGACGATCTGCTGAAGGCGGTGCGGCATCTGGAGCAGATGACCGAACAGGCTGGGAAGTCGAAAGAGAGTTCTTTTTCTCTGCACAGAATCAGACTTCCCAGACTGCATCTGCCACATGTCAGTATTCCGGCATTGATCTCTCTGCTGATGGCGGCGGCAGCACTGCTTCTGCTCTGGTGGGGCTTGGGCACCGTCTGGAGCAGCTCCAGTCTGCTGCCCCTGTGATTCCTGCGAGGCACTACACCGACAGAAAGGTATTGCAAAAAGAACGAGAAAAGAAAATTGCCCTCGGTCACAAGACAGATGACCACGAGGACGAGGTGAGTTATGACTGGCAGCAGACCATGTGAGGTCTGCTATTTTTATTGTCCGAATTGATTTCGGGAGAAAGGAGCGCTATGGGTAGAAAGAGAAAGGAAGCCAATATCGCAAGCGTCATGTATTCCTATGTGGGTACGGACGATCAGTTCGATGATTTCCTGAAAATGATGATCCACGACTATCTGTCTGTGGATCATCCATATACAAATCGAACCGCCGATTTTGTTGTTAAAGTAGAAACAGAAGTCGCCTGACTTGTTTTGATAGCTATTCAAAAAATTGTGTGCTATGGTGTGTCGTGCATGATCGGCACACCATAGCGGAAAGGAACGGTTATGAAAGTCTGGCTCTATTATCGGCTGTCCAGAGATGAGGATGAAGAATTGAATTCTCTGAATAACCAGCGGAAAATCATATATAACTTTGCCGTCAGCAACGGCCACGAGGTGGTGGGCGAATCCTTCGATGACAATGTCAGCGGTATGCACTTCAACCGTGAGGGAATCGACAAAATCTATGAGGTGGTCGAGGCGGGCAAAATCGAAGCGATCATCGTTAAAGACCTGTCCCGCCTGGGCCGTCACCGGACGCAGACTGCACTCTTTATCGACTACCTCCGAGAACATGATGTGCGGGTTCTGTCCGCAACGGAAAATATCGACACCTTCAATAAGAACGATGATCTCATCATCGGCTTCAAGGGGCTGGTCAACGACTTCTATGCCCGCGACGGCAGCCGTCGTGTGCGGACCGGTTACCGGCAAAAGCAAAAGGAAGGTATCGTAACCATCCCACCCTTTGGCTACTTCAAGGATAAGAACACAAAAAAGGTCGTTGTCGTAGAAGAAGCCGCCGAAACGGTCCGACTGATTTTCTCCGCCTATGTCGGCGGCAGCGGCATGAAGGCCATCGCCCGCACACTGAATGAGCAGAGAAGAAAAACGCCGGCACTTATGCAGGCGGAACTGCTGAACAAGCGCCTGCCCAACACCCAGGATGGCATCCTCAAAAAATATCTGTGGGACGCAACGATGGTGGCGCGAATCTTGAGAGATGAAAGCTACATCGGGATCTTGATCTGCCACAAGAGCGAGCGCAATAAGATCAATAAGACCTTCCGCTTCACAGACCCGGAGGAGCAGTTCCACCACGAGAATTATCTGCCAATGATCGTGACCCGTGAGATATAGGAACAAGCACAGGCGCTCCTTACAGAACGCAAAGAGAAAAATGTCCGTGCGGGCACCAACCGGGGCATACTCCGGTACGGCGGATTACTCCGCTGCAAGGACTGCGGTCGAACTTTTATTGGAAAACGAATCAAGCTGAAAAGCGGAGAACGGGTCGCCTATGTCTGCGACACCTACCATCGGTATGGCAAAGAACACTGCTCCTCTCACATGGTGGACGAGGAAACATTGGACAGATTGATCGCCGCGGAGATCCTGCGAACAAAGAAAATGTACGAGGAAAACTGGTCGCGGATGGAATGGCTCATTGAGAAATGGACGCCGAAGGCTTCCACGGCCAGTGCCAAAATAAGTAAACTGCAAGAGCACATTCTCTTGCTGGAGGAGGAAGTGGAGGTGATCCTGATGGAACGCATTCGGGATAAGGCCAACGCAGAACGCTACGACCGCATGATCGCCAAGCGCGAGGAGCAGATCGCAGAGGCCAAAAAGCAAATCGAAGAATTGCAGAACATCTCAGAAATGCTCCGCAGCCGACAGGCCAAGCTGAAGCGGGATATCAGCATGATCGACGATATCCTGCGAGAGGATAAAATGTCAGAAGCACATCTGAGGATACTGGTGGAGAAAATACTCGTTCATGAGGAGGACGGCAGGCTGGATTTGGAGATCCGGCTGAAAGCACCCTTCCGTGACCATCTGGATGTCTTCGAAAACGAGGTGCAGACAGATTGCTTCCCCTCCGTAGATTTTGACTATGACAGGTTGGGCGCGGTGATCTACGGCGATTACTATGCGGGGTAGGTGATAACAGGTGCGGGTATGGCTCTACGCGCGGCTTTCTAACGATGATGACCGTGAGATGAACTCTCTGCTGAATCAGCGGGAGATCTGCCAGGCGTTTGCCGAGCAGCACGGGAACACCATCGTAGGACAGTCCTTCGATGACAACATAAGCGGCATGAGTTTTGACCGCCGTGGGCTGGACGAGCTCATGGCGGCTGTGGACGCTGATAAAATTGACGCTGTCATCGTAAAAGACTTATCCCGACTTGGCCGCCATAGGACCCAGACCGCATTGTTCATCGATTATCTGCGGGAACACCAGGTGCGAGTGATCTCTGCCACGGAGGGCGTTGATACATTCCGCGACGAAGATGACTTGATCATCGGCGTCCGCGGCCTGATGAATGATTATTATGCGAAGGATATTGGCAAAAAGATCCGGGCGGGATACCGCCAGAAGCAGAAAGACGGCATCGTGATCACGCCTCCCTTCGGCTACTGGAAAGACAAAAATACGGGGCAGATCAGGATAGACGCAGAGGCGGCAGTCACAGTGCAGCTCATCTATTCTCTGTACTTGCAGGGTTGTGGGCAGAAAGAGATCGCCCGGCGGCTTAATACCGCGGGGCGAAAGACACCGGCACAGCTCCGGGCCGAGCGGTGCGGCAGAGAAGTACGACAAACGCACAAAACCCGTGACGGCCAGTTCCTATGGACATACTCCAGTGTGAAAAACATTCTGGTGGAGGAGGCGTATACCGGCGTGCTGAACAACCATCGCAGAGAATACAACAACGGTAAGGCCAAGCATATAGACAAAACCGACTGGTATCGTCATGAGGGATTCTTTCCTGTAATTATAGGAAAACAGGAATGGGAGCAGGTACAGGCGTTACTCAAGCGGCAGGCACGGCCCGCAAACGGCAATCAGGCCAAGCACCGCTATGCGGGACTGCTGACCTGCCGGGAATGCGGGAATGCGTTCATTCCTATGATCCGCTGCTGGAACGGCAAGAGCCGTGTGGAATATGTATGCCGTGGGTATCATCGGAATGGAAAAACCTACTGCTCCTCCCACCGCATTCATGAGGAGGTGCTGGATGCAGCGGTGCAGGAGTATGCCGAAACTGTGAGGAAGCAGTGCGCTGAGGAACTAAAGAAGCTGGTACAGATGCAAAAAATGTGGGCGTTGAGGAAACCGATCCTCGACGCCCACATTTTGTCGTTGCAGGAGAAAGTACAGGAGCTGGAACAGGAAATAGATGAGATTGTGATGGAGAAGATAATCAAATCTGAAAATACAATTAAAGCTCCATTAGCCCGGTAACATGAGCCACAATGTCTTCAACCCATTCTGAATCGTGGCCGGCTTGTGCTGCAAGTCGTTCAAATTTAGTTCGAATAGTGTTTTCGTCACCGCGTTCATCAAACAGTTTAAAAAATCTTACCCACCATCTGGCTTCAATGCCAGCGAGCGATGTTGTCATTGCGTTTTTAACCCAGTCATCCATCAGACCAGTAATACGGGCAATTCTGCCAAAGTTTCCGCCCCGGTCGTCATGGACGATATCGGAGTATGTGGACCGTGAATCCGGGTAAGGATGGGTATCGGGGTGTTCAACAGGCTGTGCTGTAGCACTTCTGTTTTCCCAATATTCAGTTCGCATATCTGCGGCATATTTAGCTTGTTCAATAAACGGAGCTTCAAGAATCGGTTTTCCTGAAATAACATTTGAAAGAGACCATGGAAACACTGCAATTAAATCCCAAACAGTCATTGCATTTGCTGATGCCTTAAAACGGAAAGACGGTTCTTCTTCCTTGGCAAGTAGATACCAGCCCTTTAATTCAATGCCAATTAGAGGATCGCCACCATCATTAGACTCAAGTCTAACATCGGGAAAACTTTCCGCATACCGTTTGAACTCATAATCTGCCCAACGACCCTGGGGATCCCATATGGCTCGTGTTGCATTCAGAGTTTCAACTGTCTGGCTTTCGATAGCACCACCTAAAAGCGTATTCATCGCAAATAAATCTGTTGTCGAAATACCTTCAATGTTAATTGTTGAAACAAAATGCATAGGTACGGCATGCAAAGCCCGAACGACACCTTCACGCAAAGCGGTTCGCGCATCATCTTGAGGTAATTCGTATCTTGTAGGCATATTCTCTTATTCCTTCCGATAAACACCATATTCCCGGAAATGAGCATCTGCTTCGGAAAGCCTGGTTGATGCCAATTCAACAAAAGTTGGATCAACTTCAGCGACATATGCATTTCGGCCAAGAAGAGCTGATGCTACTGATGCAGATGCCAATCCGCCAAAAGGTTCCCACACAACGTCACCTTCGTTTGTTGTTGCTTCTACCTGCATAAGCATTAAATCCAGTGGTTTTTGATTCAAATGTGCTGCTGATTGCTGAGTAGGCTTATATGTTCTGGGGGCACTTCTTTCCATTGTTCCTTTTAAACGTTCAGCATCTGCAAGCGGGGGTCTACTCCAAACATTTGTGATTCCATTTTTGTGATGCCAAACAGCCCGAAGATCATCCCAATCCTTTGCAGTAATTGGAGATTTTCCATCAAGAGAAAAATAAGGCCTATTTGTTGGTTTCCCATGCTGAGTGCAATATGCAGCCATCTTTTCAACAGCTTCACCCGGAGGCCAATACCAGAGCCAGTCTGCCGTTAAATATTTCCGTGTCGCAGCGTTTTTTACACCACAAGCTTCGTTGGATCGATTTAAGGGAAGACCACTACGATTCCATTCCACACGCAACCAGCTCTTTGCATCTAATACTTGCCCGTCTTCGGTATCAAGAAAGAGCTTGCGGCGGTAAAGAGCGGCAACCTCTGTCACGACGGGGAGCTGTCGGATGGTTTTTCCGTTCACATTTCCTGCGATGTGCGCTAAGCCTTTATCCCAAATACCTAACTGCACATATTCCCAGCCTGTTGCTAAAAGCAGGGGATGGACTGTTGCCCAACCAACTTCGGTATTCCAAAACCAGAGGCTCGTAGACGGCTTAGCGACTTTAGCCCATTCTAAAATATGCGGTTGGTACCAATCTGCAAGACTTGCTGCATTCGTAGTATCTCCACGAAAACCACGAACACCATATGCGCCATCGGAAATAATCAAATCGGGCGCAGGCCAATTAGAATATATTTCGCATACATTTCCGTGATAAAGGTTATACATTTTATCAGCCATTTTGCCCTCCTTCTTGTAATTGGTGCGGGCATGGGGACTCGAACCCCAACGGATTACTCCACGAGAACCTAAATCTCGCATGTCTACCAATTCCATCATGCCCGCAGATTATTACAAAGTATACCACAGATTGCCCGGCAAAACAAGGAGAAATTTTCATCTGGTATCATCTGGCGCAATGAAACTGGTACTATTATTATATCCAGACCTGTGCTATGCTGACAGGGAATGCAGAAAGGATGTGAAGGCCTGACCATGAAGCGAGTGGCAAGCATACAGGACATCTCCTGCCTGGGGCGTTGCTCTTTAACGGTGGCTCTGCCGGTGCTGTCAGTAATGGGTGTGGAGTGCGCGGTGATCCCCACGGCAGTTTTGAGTACCCACACCATTTTCCCGGATTTCACCTGCCGGGACCTGACGGATGAGCTGCTGCCCATTGCCCGCCATTGGAAGAGCCAGCAGGTGCATCTGGATGCTATTGCCAGCGGCTACTTGGCGTCTCCCCGGCAGACAGAGGCGGTGTGCCGGGTGTTTGACATGCTCCGCGGGGCGGATACTCTCATCGTGGTGGACCCGGCCATGGCCGACCACGGTCGGCTCTACAAGCCCTTTGCCCCGGATTTTCCCCGGTATATGAAGAAGGTCTGTACCCGGGCGGACGTGCTGCTGCCCAACCTTACCGAGGCGTGCCTTCTGACGGATACCCCCTACCGGGAAGACCCGGACGAGGCCTTTGTGCGGGCGCTGCTGCAAAAGCTGTCCCAGCTTGCTCCCCGGGTGGTGCTCACCGGGGTGAGCTTTGATGATGATCGCCTGGGCGCCATGTCCTACGACCGGACCACCGGGCGATATTTTGCCTATTATAATGAAAAGGTCCACGCAGGCTTTCACGGCACAGGGGATATTTTCACCGCCACAGTGCTGGGGGCTATGATGCAGGGCCGCACTCTGGAGCAGGCGGTGACTCTGGCGGTGGATTTCACGCTGGAGTGTATCCGATGCACCTGCGCCGACCCGGCCGCCAGCTGGTACGGCGTGGAATTTGAGAAGGCGCTGCCCTGGCTGGCACGGCAAAATAATGCAGGCGCAGAGTGACACATGTCCCTGCACCGGTAAAATGAAAGCAGACACTCACAAGGCGTGAAGAGCCCCCAATTCTCGGTGCAGGTTTTTTCAAACCTGTCTAATAAATGGGGCACAGCACGCCTGAACTGCGCCCCATTTGTTGGACAGTATGATATACTATCTAACAAGTGGGGTGTTTTGCTATGCCAAAAGGAGTACCAAACAAACGATATACGCCAGAATTCAAAAAACTGGTGATTGAAACCATGCAGGAAGAGAAATTGAGTTACAGCGAAACCTGTCGTAGATTTGAGGTAAACAGCAGAGATCGGATCAAATCATGGGAGCGAATCTATCTGGAGGAAGGGCCGGAAGGCTTTGCCGTCGAACGGCGCGGCCGCAGCAGCACCGGTCGGCCAAAGAAGCTGTCAAAGGATGTAGAAGAAGATCTGCTGGCAGAAGTCCAGCGGTTGCGTGCGGAGAACGATTACCTAAAAAACTTGCAAGCCTTGGTTTTGGAAGACGAGCGACGCCAGCGCAGAAAACGCAGGTAGTTCAAAAGCTGAGGCAAAGACATTCTCTGGATATTCTTCTCTCAATCGCTCAACTGCCCCGTGCAACTTTCTACTATCATTTGAAGCAGATGCAGAAAGAAGACAAATATGCATCTGTTAAGGAAGAAATCACAACGATTTACCACGAAAACAGGGGCCGGTACGGCTATCGCCGGATCACGGCAGAACTTCGCAAGCGCAATTTCCTCCTGAACCACAAGACTGTCCAGCGGCTTATGAAAGAGTTGGACTTAGTTTGCCGTGTCAGGATGAAGAAGTATCGCTCTTATAAGGGAGAAGTGGGCAAAATCGCACCAAATCTGCTCAATCGGGATTTCCATGCCGAAAAGCCGAATCAGAAATGGGTCACCGATGTGACGGAGTTCAGTTTGTTTGGAGAGACGCTCTATCTGTCCCCGATTCTCGATCTGCACAGCAGCGATCTGGTCAGTTATACCATATCGGATCGTCCTATACTCAGTATGGTAACCACCATGCTGGATAAGGCGTTTGCAAAGATCCCAGCCGGAACAAACCTGATTCTTCATTCCGATCAGGGCTGGCAGTACCAACATAAGCAGTATCAGCGGATGCTTCGGGAAAAGGGTATCCGCCAGAGCATGAGCCGCAAGGGTAACTGTCTGGACAATGCTGTGATAGAAAATTTCTTCGGGTTGCTCAAAAGTGAGCTGCTGTATTTGCAGGAGTTCCGCTCTATGGAACACTTCAAACTGGAACTGCTCGAATATCTGGATTACTACAACAACCGTCGCATCAAGGCAAAGCTAAAGGGCTTGCCGCCTGCAATTCACAGACAGCAAGCCCTTTCGGCTGCTTGAACAATTTTTACTTCAAAATATTGTCTAACTTTTAGGGGTCACTTCATTTGCCCCACGGCTGCATTCATATTAGCCTGTTAGTCTTGCCGCTGCAGCTTTTCCAGCATCCGGGTGAATTCCTCCGGCAGCGGACAGGTGAGAGAGATCTTCTTCCCCGTGGCCGGGTGAATGAACTCCAGGGCCGTGGCGTGGAGGCACTGGCCCGTCAGCCCCGGCACAGGCTTTTTGGCCCCGTACACCGTGTCTCCCAGGATGGGGTGGCCGATATAGGCCAGGTGTACCCGGATTTGGTGGGTGCGGCCCGTTTCCAGGCGGCAGCGCAGATGGGTGACGCCCCGATAGCGGGCGATGACCTCCCAGTGGGTCACGGCCCGGCGTCCATCGGGGACCACGGCCATCTTTTTCCGGTCCGTCCGGTGGCGGCCGATGCTTGCATCCACGGTGCCGCTGTCCTCCTTAAAATTGCCCACAGCCAGGCACTCGTAGGTCCGGGCCAGGGTGTGGTCTGCCAGCTGAGCGGCCAGGAAGGCGTGGGCGGCGTCATTTTTGGCGGCGATGATGAGCCCGCTGGTGTCCCGGTCGATGCGGTGGACGATGCCGGGCCGCATTTGACCGCCGATACCTGACAGACTCCCGGCGCAGTGGTGCAGCAGGGCGTTGACCAGTGTGCCGTCCGGGTGTCCCGGAGCCGGGTGGACCACCATGCCCACGGGCTTATTCACCACGATCACGTCTCCGTCCTCATATACCACATCCAGAGGGATGGCCTCCGGCCGGGCCTCAGGCTCCTCTGCCTCCGGCAGAGTGACGGAAACCGTTTCGCCGCCCACAAGCCGGACACTTTTCCCGGCGGGCCTGTCGTCTACGGTGACAAAGCCCCCCTCAATGAGTCGGGCTGCCGCTGAGCGGGTGAGGCCCGGCAGCTGGGCGGCCAGGAAGGCATCCAGCCGGGTCCCGGCGGATTCAGTTGTGGCCGTCAGGGTCCTTGCGTCCATGGCCGCGCTCCTTTTTGTCGTATTTATCGTAGAACCACAGGTAGTACACCGCGCCCAGCACGGCGCCCACCACCACAAAGCAATCCGCCAAATTGAAAACAGGGTACTCAAGCAGCGGTGAAATGTCCAGCATATCCACCACATACCCATGCCACACCCGGTCGATCATGTTGCCCAGGCCACCGCCCAGGATGAAAAGTCCCGCCGTGACACCCAGGGGATGCCGCACGATTTTTTTAATCAGCAGCCATGCCACGGCGATCATCAGCGCCGCCGTGATAACCAGCAGTACAGCCGTTTTTCCTGAGAGGCTCGACCAGGCTGCGCCGTAGTTGTGCAGCCGCGTCAGCTGCAGTACCCCCGGGATTAGCTGTGCCGACTCCCCCAGGGCCAGATGGGACACTGTCCAGTATTTCAGCGCCTGGTCAAGCCCTATGAGGACCGCCAGCAGCGCAATGCTCCATGCCATAGAAAAAACTCCTTCTCCGTTTTTCGCTGTTCCTATCATACACGCAATGACAGAAATTTGCAACGCTAAACGGCTTGTTTTGCACCGGTGAATGTGGTATAATCTCTTAATTAAAGTCGAATCATAGCGCCATTTTGCAAATGGGCGCTTACGGAGGGTTATTTTGGACAGAAAACAAGTGGTTTTATCGGCGGAGGAGACCTTGCGCCAGCGGGATTTTGAGAGGAAGCTGGCGGACATCCACCGCCAGCGCAGCCGCGCACCTCTGGCCCTGGTGGATACCTTCGGCTGCCAGCAGAACGTGGCCGACAGCCAGCACATTATGGGCATGCTTCAGGCTATGGGCTGTGAGTTTACGGACGACGCAGATCGGGCCGACATCATTGTGCTGAACACCTGCGCCATCCGGGACCATGCGGAGAAGCGGGTTTTCGGCAACCTGGGTGCCCTGACCCATACCAAGAAGAAAAATCCCGAGCAGATCATCTGCCTGTGCGGCTGCATGGCCCAGCGGCCGGAGATCGCCGAGAAGGTCCGCACAAGCTATCGCCATGTGGATCTGGTGTTCGGCCCCCAGGCCATGTGGAAATTTCCGGAGCTTTTATACCGGGTCTATACCCGGCGGGGCCGGGTATTCTCCGTGGAGGAGGAGCACGGCACCATCGCCGAGGGGATGCCCGTTGTGCGGGAGGGCCGCACCCGGGCGTGGGTCTCCATCATGTACGGGTGCAACAATTTCTGCTCCTACTGCATTGTCCCCTATGTCCGGGGCCGGGAGCGCAGCCGCGACATGGATAAGATCGTGGCCGAGGTGAAGGAGCTGGCCGCCCAGGGCTATAAGGAGATCACCCTCCTGGGCCAGAACGTAAACTCCTACGGCAAGGACTTAGAGCCCCGGCGCGACTTCGCCGACCTGCTGCAGGAGCTGGACAAGATCGACGGGGACTTTCTCCTGCGGTTTATGTCCTCCCAGCCGAAGGACGCCTCCTTCAAGCTCTTTGATGTCATGGCCGGCAGCCGCCATGTGGCCCATCAGCTGCACCTGCCGGTGCAGTCCGGCTGCGACCGGGTGCTCCGGGCCATGAACCGGCCCTACGACCGGGCCCGGTATCTGGAGCTTATCACCTATGCCCGCAAGGTCATGCCCGACCTGGTGCTCACCTCCGATGTCATCATCGGCTTTCCCGGCGAGACGGAGGCGGAGGCTATGGAGACGGTGGACCTGGTGCGTCAGGTAGAGTTTGACGCCCTGTTTACCTTTATTTTCTCTCCCCGCCCCGGCACCCCGGCGGCCAAGATGGACGACCCCGTGCCCCGGGCGGAGAAGCAGAAGTGGTTTGATACCCTCTGTGCCGTCCAAAATGAAATTTCCGCTCGCCTCCACGCCTGCTATGTGGGCAAGACTCTCCGATGCCTGGTGGACGGCGAAACGGACGATGCCCGCTGGCCCCTGTCTGCCCGCACCGCCGGAGGCCGCCTGGTGCATCTTGTAGGCGACAAATCCGCCCTGGGCCAGTACCGCGACATAAAAATCACCGACAGCAATACCTGGGCCCTGTTCGGCGAGATGGTGTAACGGATATTTTGGTGTTTTGATATGTCATTGCGAGGGCGCTTTGCGCCCGTGGCAATCCGTAATACCCTGCGTCATGCCTCCGGCGGCTCCCTTTCTTTCTGCGGCGAAAGAAAGGGAGAAAAGAACGCCGCCAAAACCAAGGCTTTGGGATCCTTTCCGCGGCTGAGGTGCTGATTGTGTCGGTCCCCTCTTGCCCCGCGAATCGGTCTGTGCAAAATTCATGCCGTGCTTTCGTATCGCCTCTGCGCCTACCTCCGCGACGCACTCTGTGCTTGTGCTGGCTGTCCAAACGGGGGTACATTCTGCATCTACCGCGCGTGGCGATGTGGGCATCGCCCCCTACGAAATTCTATCGGTAAACGGAGCGTAGGGGCCGGCGTCCCCGACGGCCCGCGCCCGGCCTTGCACTTCACCTCTTGTGAACAACAATGTCATTACGAGACCAGCGCACATGCTGGTCGTGGCAATCCGTAATCCCCATATTCCTCAAAAAAAGGAGGCCGTCTCCATGCCCATCATTCAATGCTTAGACTCTCACGTAGCCGACCTCATTGCCGCCGGCGAGGTGGTGGAGCGCCCGGCCAGCGTGGCCAAGGAGCTGCTGGAAAACGCCCTGGACGCCGGGGCCTCCGCCATTTCTGTGGAGATACAGCACGGGGGTCTCACCTATCTGCGCATCACCGATAACGGCTGCGGCATCGCGCCATCGCAGCTTCCCACGGCCTTTCTGCGCCATGCCACCAGCAAGCTCCGCCGGGCGGAGGATCTGGCCGCCATTGGCACCCTTGGCTTCCGGGGCGAGGCCCTGGCTGCCATTGCCGCCGTGTCCCGGGTGGACATCTTCTCCCGGGAACGGGGGGCGGATCAGGGCGCATCTCTCCACTTAGAGGGCGGCGTGCCCGGGGAAGTCACCGAGACCGGCTGCCCCGAGGGAACTACCCTTTGCGTCCGGGATTTATTTTATAACACCCCCGCCCGCATGAAGTTTATGAAGAAGGATACCGCCGAGGCTGCCGCCGTCACCGGCGTTGTCACCCACCTGGCCCTGAGCCATCCGGAGGTGTCCGTGAAGCTGATCCGGGACGGGGCAGAGGTGCTCCACACCCCCGGCGACGGCCAGCTGCGCTCTGCTGTCTACGCCGCCCTGGGCCGGGATTTTGCTCTGGGCCTGCTGCCTATCAGCGGCTGCGGCGGCGATATTTCCGTGGAGGGCTTTGTCACCAAGCCCCTAAACGGCGGCGGCACCCGTGGCCGGCAGCTGTTTTTCGTTAACGGCCGCTTTGTGAAGAGCCAGCTCCTCACTGCCGCCCTGGAGGAGGCATACCGCAACCGGCTGCTCAAGGGCAAGTTCCCCGGCTGTGTGCTGCACATCACCCTGCCGAAAAATACCGTGGACGTGAATGTCCACCCGGCTAAGACCGTGGTGAAATTTCAAAATGAGCGGGCCGTCTTTGACGCGGTACACTACACCGTCAAGGACCTGCTCACCGCCGGAGAAACCCCCAAGCCCGTCCAGCAGACCTTTTACCAATCCATGACCGTCCGGGAGTACAGGGAGCGGCAGACTCCGCCCCCGGCGGAAAAGTGTCCCCTGGGCAGCTACTCTGCCCGCCCGGCTGTAGACCCCGATGCCAAGCTTCCCATCCGGGACAGCGTCCACCGGCCCGCCCCGCTCCCGACCCGGGACCCCCAGCCTGCAGAGGCGCGTCCGGCCCCGGTGAAAGCCCCCGTTCCGGCGGAAACGATTGCCCGGACGGAGCCGTCCGCCCCGGCCCTTGTCCCGGCGGAGGAAAGGCCCGCTCCCGCGGAGGTCCCCGTCTCTGCCCCCCGGCGCAATACCATTGACCTGCCCATCCAGCAGACCCTCACGGAAAAGCCCGCCCCCTGGCGGATGGTGGGTGAGGCACTGGATACCTATATCATATGCCAGGATGAAAGCGAGAATCTCTGGCTCATTGATAAGCACGCCGCCCATGAGCGCCTGCGCTTTAACGCCCTGAAGGAGCGGCAGGAGCCGCCCATGAGCCAGCTGCTGCTCCAGCCCCTGGCGGTGGATTTGGAGGCGGATGCCTACGCCGCCGCCCTGGCAAGCCTATCCCTTTTGGAGGAGCTTGGCTTCTCCTGTGAGGATTTCGGCGCCGGGACGCTGCTGGTGCGTGAAATTCCGGCGGATATCTGCCCGGAGGACGCCGCCGCCACCATAGAGGAGCTGGCTGAGGGCCTGCGTCTGGGCCGGGCCGACCCCGCCGCTGCCCGGGATCACCTCCTGCAGACCATGGCCTGCAAGTCCGCTATCAAGGCGGGGATGCACACCTCCCCTGCGGAGCTGCGGGCTCTGGTGGACCGGGTGCAATCCGGCGAAATTCAGTACTGCCCCCATGGCCGCCCCGTGGCGGTGAAGCTCACCCGCTACGAGATCGAGAAGATGTTCAAGCGGGCTTAGAACGGTTTTTTTGCTCCTAAATAAGATAATTTTGCACTTTTCCACAAAGTTTTCCACCTTTTCCCAGCGAGACCCGCCGCCCCGGCGGCAGAAAGATGTGACCGATTATGGCTGAACTGACCCCCATGATGAAGCAATACCTGGAAATCAAGGAGCAGAACAAGGACTCCATCCTGTTCTTCCGCTTGGGCGATTTCTACGAGATGTTCGGCGCCGATGCCCGGACGGCTTCCCGGGAGCTGGACCTGACCCTCACCACCCGAGACAAGGATAAGAATAAATCCTTTGACGAGAAGGTGCCTATGTGCGGCGTCCCCTACCACTCCTCTGACGGGTACATTGCCCGGCTCATTGCCAAGGGCTATAAGGTGGCCATCTGCGAGCAGACCGAGGACCCGGCCACGGCCAAGGGCCTTGTAAAGCGGGACATTATCCGGGTGGTCACCCCCGGCACCGTCCTGGACGACACCTCCCTGGAGGCCGGCCGCAGCAACTTCTGCGCCGCCGCCTGGCTGGGGGAGGATAAGGCCGGCTTTGCCGCCTGTGATATCTCCACCGGCCAGACCCATGCCACGGCCTTTTCCGGCCCCGACGCCGGTGTCCACCTGCTCAATGAGGTGGCCCGGTTCTCCCCGGCGGAGATCATCCTCAATGATGCCGCTGCCCGGGATGCCGCCCTGCAGGTGCTCACGGAGGATAAGCTCTCCTGCCACCGGGAGATTCGCGAGACCGATGGCCCCGCCGCCCGGACCCGCATCGCCGCCCAATTCGGGGAACAGGCCCTTTCGGACCTCCCTGCCGATAATTACGCTCCTCTCCTGGCCCTGGGCAATCTCCTGAATTATCTTCACGAGACCCAAAGGGGAGATCTACACCACATTGACACCCTGGACTTTTACCGTCAGGGCCAGTTCATGGAGCTGGACATCTCTGCCCGGCGGAACTTAGAGCTGACGGAGACCCTCCGCAGCAAGGAAAAAAAGGGCAGCCTCCTGTGGGTGCTGGATAAGACCAAGACCGCCATGGGCGCGCGGATGCTGCGCAGCTGGCTGGAAAGGCCGCTTCTCAGCGTCCGGGATATTGACCGCCGGGCGGATTGCGTGGAGCGCCTGGTAAATGACACCGTCACCCGGGAGGAGCTGGTTTTGGCACTCTCCGGTATCAGTGATATGGAGCGGCTCATGAGCCGCATCGTCTACGGCAGCGCCGGGGGCCGGGATGTGGTGGCCCTGCGGACCGCCATGGAAAAGCTCCCCGCTATCAAGGCACTGCTGGCGGCCTTCCCCAAGGGCCGCCTCCACGAGCTCTACAGCACCCTGGACACCCTGGATGACCTGGCAAAGCGCATTGCCGATACCCTCCGGGACGAGCCCCCCTTCTCCGTCCGGGAGGGCGAGTTCATCCGGGACGGCTTCCACCCGGAGGTGGACCGGCTCCGGGGCATCCTCCACGGGGGCAAGGGCCTCATGACCTCTATGGAGGCCCAGGAGAAAGAGAAAACCGGTATCCGCACTCTGAAAATCGGCTATAACAAGGTGTTCGGCTATTATATCGAGGTGTCCAACTCCTTCAAGGATCAGGTCCCCGACACCTATATCAGAAAGCAGACCCTGGTAAACGGCGAGCGCTATATCACCCAGGAGCTGAAAAACCTGGAGAGCGATATTCTTACCGCCAGCGACCGGGTCTCCGCCCTGGAATATGAGCTGTTCACCGATCTGCGCACGGAGCTTGCCGGCCAGGTGTCCCGGATCCAGGCCAGCGCCTCGGCGGTGGCGGAGCTGGATAGCCTCTGTTCCTTGGCCTCTGTGGCCGTCAGCAACGGCTACTGCCGCCCCACGGTGGACGACTCCGGCGTCCTGGAGATTCACGACGGCCGCCACCCGGTGGTGGAAAAAATGCGGCCGGATGCCCTGTTTGTCCCCAATGACACCTACATGGGCGAAAAAGAGGGCCGGGCCGCCATCATCACCGGCCCCAATATGGCCGGTAAATCCACCTATATGCGCCAGGTGGCCCTCATCGTGCTTCTGGCCCAGATCGGCTCCTTCGTCCCGGCCAAAAGCGCCCGTCTGGGCGTGGTGGACCGTATCTTCACCCGCATCGGCGCCTCCGACGATCTCTCCGCCGGCCAATCCACCTTCATGGTGGAGATGACCGAGGTCAGCGATATTCTCCGCTCTGCCACCAAAAGCAGCCTGCTGATCCTGGATGAGATTGGCCGGGGTACCAGCACCTTTGATGGCATGAGCATTGCCCGGGCGGTGCTGGAATACTGCGCCGACCCCAAAAAGCTGGGGGCCAAGACTCTTTTTGCCACCCATTACCACGAGCTCACCGACATGGAGCACAGCCTCCCCGGTGTGCAGAATTACAACATCGCCGTCCGGGCCCGGGGGGAGGAGATCATCTTCCTGCGCAAGATCGTCCCCGGCGGCGCCGACCGCAGCTACGGTATCGAGGTGGCCCGCTTGGCGGGCCTGCCGGAGGGGGTCATCGCCCGGGCTAAGACCATTCTTCGGGAGTTGGAGACTGAGGCCGGCAAAGTTCCGTCCCCTACTCGGGAGGAGACAGACCAGGTTTCCCTCTCCAATTTGGCTGAGAGCGAGGTAATTGACCGCCTCCGCCGGGAGCAGGTGGACACCCTCTCCCCTTTGGAAGCATTGAATCTGCTCTACGAATTAAAGCAAAAGCTGCAGTGACCGCCCTGCCGCAGGGGCGACCCTGGCGGTCACCTGCCCGCTGCACTTCTTATTACGCATCTGTAGGGGGTGGCGGTTGCCCACCGTCGTGCCAACCGATTCCCGGCCACTGTTGTGGCCGCCAATCGGGGCACTTCCTCGAAACCGGCTCGCTTCATCTGCCACTGGCAGCGCTTCGCCGATTTCCCCGACGCCCCGCTTACTGCACTCCTTGAAACGTTTCCGTAGGGCGGGGTGCCCTCACCCCGCCGCCCGCTGCCCACTGTGCCCCTTGCAAAAAAACGTGTCATTGCGAAGCCAGTGCGCACACTGGCTGTGGCAATCCGTAATACCCCTGCGCCCGCCTATGCCTCCGGCGGCTCCCTTTCTTTCTGCGGCGAAAGAAAGGGAGGAAAGAACGCCGTCAAAACCAAGGTTTTGAAATCCTTTCCGCGGCTGAGGTGCCGTTCAAGTCGGCCCTTTCTGCCACGCGAATTGGAATAAGCAAATTTCGCGTCTTGCTTTCGTATCGTCTCTGCGTCTAATGCCGCGACGCGCTCCGCGCTTGTGCTGGCTTGGCCTGGCAGGGGTAAAGCCAGCGTCTACCGTGGGCATCGCCCCATACAAGCTGTTTTGTAGAGCGGGACCTATGTGTCCCGCCGCCCACCGCACTCGCTGTAAGACCCGTCATTGGGAGACCAGTTCGCAAACTGGCATGGCAATCCGTACCCCACCCCCATTTTCCACGAAAGGAGCTTTCCCATGGACAACCGTGTTATCTGCGTCGTCGGCCCCACCGCCACCGGCAAAACCAAAATGGGTGTGGCCCTGGCAAAGCGCTTCGGCGGCGAGGTGGTGTCCGTGGACTCCATGCAGATCTACCGGGGCATGACCATCGGCACCGCCGCTCCCACGGCGGAGGAAACAGAGGGCATCCCTCACCACATGGTGGCAGTGGCCGACCCGGCCGAGAGCTGGTCTGTGGCCCGATTCACGGAGCAGGCCGACCGCTGCATCCAGGATATCCTCTGCCGGGGAAGGCGCCCTGTTTTAGTGGGCGGCACGGGCCTTTATCTGGACTCCATCCTCTCCGGCCGGACCTTTGCCGCCGGGCACAGCGGCGGCGAGGTGCGAAGGGCCCTCCAAACGGAGCTGGCACAGGGCGGCATCGAGCCTCTTTACCGCCAATTACAGGCCATTGACCCCACAGCCGCCGCCCGCCTGCACCTGAGCGATGAAAAGCGCATCCTCCGGGCCCTGGAGGTCTTTCGGGAGACCGGCGAGACCATCACCGCCCACGATGCGCGCACCCGCCTCCGTCCCCCCAAGTACCGGGCCTATACCATCGGCCTTACCTTCCGGGACCGGGCCGATCTCTATGAGCGCATCGACTGCCGGGTGGATACCATGGTGGGGCAGGGACTTCTGCAGGAGGTGGAAGCCCTGCTTAAAAGTGGCCTGCCTGAAACCGCCACAGCCCTCCAGGCTATCGGCTATAAGCAGTTTTTGTCCGTCTACCGGGGCGACACCCCAGCCCGGGATGCTGTGGCAGAGGTGAAGCTCCGCTCCCGGCAGTACGCCAAGCGTCAGCTCACCTGGCTGCGCCGCAAGGAGGACATCCACTGGATTCTTTGGGAGAAAACCCCTGATTTCCCGGCGGGCCTCCAAAATGCGACAGAATATCTCCTCGCCCAGGGCTTAGGATAGACCCGGGCGGACAAGCATAGAAACCTACCATGAATGGTATCGTCCGCACCAAAACATAGAAAAAGGAGCAGACGATATGCAAAAGGCGAATTTACAGGAAATTTTTCTCACCAAGGTGCGCAAGCAGGCCCTTTCCGTCACGGTATTTCTGATGAACGGCTTCCAGCTGCGGGGCACCATCACCGGCTTCGACAGCTTTTCCCTGGTGCTGGACAGCGACGGCCGCCAGCAGTTCATCTACAAGCATGCCATCTCCACCATTGTCCCCCTGCGCCCCATCTCTCTGCAGGAGGAGGCCGGGGACAATGAACAGCGGGAGTGCCGAAAAAGTGAAAATACAACACCAACGGTAAAGTATCAAAAACTTAGGCAGGATGCTGAAACGGCCCTTTCCGCACCCTGAGCAAAGGAGCAGCCATGAGATCTACCCCCATTTTCAAAATATTATCCGCTGCGGTGCTGGCCGCCGTGGTGGTGCTGCTGGGTGTTCAGACGTACCGGTATTTCCACCGGCCCCTGTCCATGTCCGCGGCCTATACCAGCCAGGTGTCGGATTCCATCTCCGTCACAGGTTGGGTGGCCCGGCAGGAGACGGCTCTGCCGGAGGTTTCCGGCACGCTGCTGCGCCAGGTGCAGGAGGGGGAAAAGGTCCATGCGGGCCAAACCGTGGCTGTGTCCTACGCCAGTAAGAGCGCCTTGGAGACCGTGAAGGAGCTGGAGGATGCGGAGCTGAAGCTGCAGCAGCTTCAGTTTGCCCGCAGCTCCTTTTTGGATAGTGACGCCGCCCTGAGGGTGGACAGCGATGTATCCGACAGCATTCTGGGGCTGCGTACCGTTGTGGCCGGGGGAGATTACTCTGTGGCTGCCGAGGCCATGGCCGGGGTAAAGACCGCTGTGTTAAAGCGCAGCTACAGCTATGAATCCCTGGATCAGATCGACGCGGAGATCGAGAGCACCCGCTCCTCCATCTCCTCGCTCCAGGACCGGCTCTCCGGCGCAACGGCGGTACAGACCGCCGCTGCGGGCTATTTCAGCGGCTCCACCGATGGCTGCGAGGGAACGCTGACCCCGGCGTTTTTAGAGGGGGTCACCCCATCTCAGCTGAATGGCCTCTCCGCCTCTGCCGCCGTGAAGAGCGCGGGCAAGATCATCACCAGCAGCACCTGGTACTATGCCGCCGTCCTGCCTGCGGCGGAGGCCGAGGGGCTGGAGGTGGGCCAGGAGATCACCCTGCGCCTGAGCAAGGGCCTCAAGCAGGACGCCCCGGCCTATGTTCAATCCATCAGCAACCAGGAGGACGGCCAGGTGGCCGTTGTGTTTGCCTGCACCCGTTATATCTCGCAGGTAACGCTTCTGCGCCGCCAGCAGGCGGAGATCATTCTGCGGGAGTACAGCGGCATCCGGGTCCCCACCGCCGCCCTGCGCATGGACGAATCCGGGCAGCTGGGCGTCTACTGTCAGATCGGCGCCTATGTGTACTTAAAGCCCGTGGACCTGATTTATAAGGGCAGCGGCTTCTGCCTGGTGCAGCGCGCCGAAGGCGCATCGGGAGAGCGGGCCCTGCGGCAGGGGGATCTGGTGATCTCCACGGCCCAGCAGCTTACGGACGGAATGATACTGCCGGACAGCTGACCCGAGCGCAGACAGAGAAAAATAGGGCGGCCCTGCTGCCTAAGGTGGTTAATTTTCTGCCGGAGGATCCCCCGGGGGACCTTCTACAGCTGAATAAAGGAGGAGTTTCCATGTCCATTTCTGAAAATATTGCCGCCATACGGCGGGAGATTCACCTGGCTGCCGCCAAGACCGGCCGCACCGGGGCGGATATAACCCTGGTGGGTGCCAGCAAAATGAATGACGCCGCTGCCTGCCGAGAGGCCATCGCCGCCGGCATTGACGTGCTGGGGGAAAATCGTGTCCAGGAGATGACCCAAAAGCTGGCTGAAAACGCTTATGACGGCGTGCCGCTGCACTTCATCGGCCATCTCCAGCGCAACAAGGTCAAGCAGGTGGTGGGTAAGGCGGCGCTGATCCAATCCGTCAGCTCCACGGCTCTGCTGAACGAGATCGAAAAGAACGCTGAAAAGCTTGGCATCATCCAGGACATTCTGCTGGAGGTGAATATCGGCGGCGAGGAGGCCAAGAGCGGCTTTGCCCCCGGCGCCCTGAATGAGGCTGCCTGTTATGCCAAAACGCTCCCCCATGTGCGGGTGCTGGGCCTCATGACCATTCCCCCGGTGGAGACGGAGCCCCATGGGAATATGCCCCTTTTTGCCCGGATGAGGGCACTTTATGTTGACATAAACCAAAATATATACGATAATAAATTAAAGTATCTTTCTATGGGCATGAGCGGGGATTATGCCGAGGCCATTGAGGCCGGCAGCAATATGGTCCGTGTGGGAACGGCCATTTTCGGCGCCAGGAATTACAGCAAGTAAATGCGGGAGGTTATATAGCCATGAGTTTGATGGACGAATTTAAGAAGATTATTCACCCTTATGATGATGAGGATTATGATTACGAGGAGGAGCAGCAGTTTCCTACCCAGCGGCCCGGTAAGGACTCCTATTTTGATGACCGGAAGGAGGACCGCCGGGGCGACGATCGCCGCAACAAGGTGGTAAACATCCACGCCACCACCCAGCTGAAGGTAGTGCTGGTGAAGCCGGAGCGCTTTGAAAACGCCTCTGAGATTGCAGACCACCTGCGGGAAAAGCGCACAGTGGTGCTGAATTTGGAGTCCACTAATAAGGATATCGCACGCCGCCTCATTGACTTTCTCTCCGGTGTGGCCTACGCCGGGGACGGCAAGATCAAAAAGGTTTCCGCCAACACCTACATCATCACGCCCTACTCTGTGGACCTCATGGGAGACCTCATCGATGAGCTGGAGAGCAGCGGCCTGTACCTGTAAGGACACGCAACGGTTCAAAAGCCTCGCAGAGTTTGCCGCCCGCAGGCGGCAAAAAATTCAAATCATTTTCTCACGCGACGTGTGCGTGAGAGAAAATACCGCTCAGGCTGCCAGTGTGGAATTTTGCCGCAAGTCGGCAAAATTATGCGCGCAGCAGACTGCAAGCCTTTTGTCGGAAAAATCCAAAGGATTTTTCGACAGTTCCTGGCCTGTACCTGTAAGGGCTGCCGGACAGATAAGATAGTACGGAGGGATAGCTATGTTCACACCACAGGAAGTTTCCGAGAAAACGTTCCCCAAATCCCCATCCTTTTCCAGCGGATATGACTTGGCCGCTGTGGATGAGTTTTTAGACACACTGACCGAGGACTATACCGCCCTGTATAAGGAAAACGCGGCGCTGAAAACCAAGCTGAAGATCCTGGCGGAGAAGGTGGAGGAATATCGCGCCACTGAGGACACCATGCGCTCCATGCTGCTGGCCGCTCAGAAGATGGCAGCCTCTATGACCGAGGAGGCCAAGGAAAAGGGCGAAAAGACCCTGGCAGACGCCCGGCAGGAGAGCGAGAGGCTCCTGACCGATGCACGAAACGCCGCCGACGAGCTCAACCGGGATCTGGCCCGCAAGACGGAAACGGCCCGGCAGAAGCTAAGCGATGCCGAAACGGCCATGAAGGATTACATTGCTAAGAGCCTTGCCATGTGCCTGAACCAGGTGGATTACCTGGAAAAGCTGCCCCATAGTGAGCTGCCTGCGGCCCAGGCCCCTGCTCAGGAGCCCGCCGCTCAGGAGCCGGCGGCAGAGGCGGCTCCGGCTCCGGAGCAACCTGCCGAGGGCGAGGCGCCCCAGGAGACTGCCCCGGAGGAAAAACCCGCCCAGGAGCCGGCCCCCAGCCAGGATACCGCCCAGTTGATCGAAAAGGATATTCTGGCGGCCTACGACGAGGAAAAGCCCGCCCAGCCGCTGCCGGCGGACACGGATTTTCGCTCCGAGTTCAAGCTGGATTTAGACGAGCTGAAGTTCGGCCGCAACTACGAGCCTGATAAATAAACGGGAAACCACGCCATGCAGAGGCTCGCAGCGCAAGCCTCTGCATGGTTCATTCCGCCTTTGTGTCCTGCTGCCCCGGATTTTTATAGTACACCCCGACTTTGCGTAGAGGTGGGGTCCTGCCCCACCCCCGGACATATGCCGCACATTTTGCAAACGATGTCATTGCGAGCCGGTGGCCGGCGTCACTGGTGCGGCGATCCGCAATACCCTCTGTACTGTGCGCGCCGCACCCCCTATCACAACCAAAAGGAGATCCCCCCATGGAAAAACCCATCATTGCCCTGCTGTACGACTTTGATAAAACCCTCTGCACCACCGACATGGAGGACTATACCTTTATTCCTGCCCTGGGCTATCAGCCTGCCGAGTTCTGGAAAAAGGCCAATACCTTTGGCTTCACCAACCGTATGGACGGCCTGCTGGCCTATATGTATACCATGATCGAGGAGTGCCGGGCGCAAAATATTCGTCTGGATCGTGATTTCCTGGTGCGCTGCGGCCACGGCATAGAGCTGTTCCCCGGGGTGAAGGATTGGTTTGGCCGCATCAACGCCTTCGGCCGGAGCTTGGGTGTGGATGTGGAGCACTATGTCATCTCCTCCGGCCTGCGGGAGATCATCGAGGGCAGCGGCATCAGCCACGAGTTTAAGGAGATTTACGCCTGCGAGTTCTTCTATAATGAGGAAGGTCTGGCCTCCTGGCCCAAGCTGGATGTTAATTTCACCAATAAGACCCAGTTTGTCTACCGCATCAATAAGGGTGTGCTGGACGTGTCCGACGACCGCACCCTTAACGCCTCCATGCCCGATGACAGCAAGCGTATCCCCTTTACCAACATGATCTACATTGGCGACGGCCTATCCGACGTACCCTGCATGAAGATGATGCGGTCCTACGGCGGTGAGGCCATCGCCGTGTATCAGGAGGAGAACCGCCAGGGGGTGGAGGATCTGCTGAGCAAGGGCCGGGTGGATTTCATTTTCCCTGCGGACTATCGGGCGGGTACGGCCCTGGAGAGCACCGTGCAGAACATCATCCGCAAAATGGCCATCGTGGACGCCCTGACCGAGGAGAATGCCCGCCAGCTCCGGCAGACCGGGCGGGGCGACCTGCCCTACCAGGCCAGCCTGTTTGAGTAACAAAAGACATGCGGCCGGCACCAAGCTCCTGCCGCACTCCGTCCTCATGAAAAAGCGTCCGGGACCCTCAGGCCCCGGACGTTTTTTGCCGCACAGCGCGCGGTATTTTACAGATAGTTCAGCGGATCCACGGCGGTGCCGTTGACATATACGCCAAAGTGGCAATGGCTGCCGGTGCTGATGCCGGTGGAGCCCATGTAGGCGATGAGCTGGCCCTTGAACACATGCTCACCGGAGCCAACCAGCAGGCTGCTGCAGTGGGCGTACAGGGTCACCATGCCGTTGCCGTGGTCAATGCGGATCCGGTAGCCATAGCCGCCATCCCATCCGGAGGCAACCACGGTGCCGCCGTCGGCGGCGTAGATGGGCGTGCCGTACCTGGCTGCGATGTCCAGGGCGCCGTGGTTGGAGGAGGCCCCGGCCACGCCGATATCCCGGTAGCCGAAGTAGGAGGTAATAATGCCGCTGCAGGGCCAGCGCAGGCTGCCCGTAGCCGCCCAGGAGGGCCGCTCCTTGGTGCCCCGGGCCTGCAGCTCCGGAGTGGGCTGGCTCAGGGTGACCGCTGCCACCACATCCCGGTTCACCTCGGCGCTGTTGATATAGGTGACGTTGGCGGTAACGTCCTCCTTGCCGTATACGCCGGGCTCCAGCACCTCGTAGTCACCCTCATAGATGGACGGGTCATCCTGGTATTCTACGCTGTAGGCCACATCCTGCAGATAGCTCTGCCGCTCCACATCCACCACTGTCAGGTAGGGAACAGCGTTGCTGATGGTCAGCGTATCGCCGGCGTGGATCAGGTCGGATTGGTAGCCGGGGTTCAGACTCAGGAGCCGTTCCTCGCTCATCTCATGCTCCAGGGCGATGTCAAAGAACGTGTCCCCGCTCTGCACGGTGTAGGTCACGGCGCCCTCCTTGGTGGCGTTAAGCTTTTCGGCAATGTAGCCCAGGTTCATCATCAGGTCGGCGGACACATACTCCTGACGAATGTCCACATCCTCCACGAAATAGCACTCCACGGTCTGGTCGGTGATGTAGCCGGTTTTCAGCTGCTCCAGCAGCTCCTCCATGGCGCCCTCATACTCCGTGGCTGCCACGGGCTCGTCATCCACATACAGCACATAGCCGTAGGCCACCTCTCCCAGCTGCCGGGAGAGCTTTGCCTCGAACTCCTGCTTGGTCTGCACGGTGCTGCGGGGTACGATGCGGGTCTTTCGGGTCAGCAGGGAGGTGTCTACGGTGTAGCTGTCGTAGCCAAGGGTCTGGCAGGTAACGTCCTCAATATCCGCTGCCGCCTGGCGCACGACCCGGCCGGAGGCCACGGTGCCCAGATTCATGCCGTCATAGCTTACCGTTACGCCGATGGTGTATAGACTCAAGGTCACGGCGATGGCGGCCACGGCCACAGCGGAGCCTAAAAACCAGGCCGGGTGCAGCTTGATCCGCTCAAACAGCACCCGCCAGCGGTTTCCGGTCCGGATGCGGAAGCGGCGAATACGGTACAGCCGTTCCCGGAAGCGGCTGGCAAACCGAGGGATATTGCCCCAAATGAAGAGTATGGCCTGGGCCAGCTTGTGGTCCGACTCCGGAAAGCGCCGGGCTTTCCGCTCCCGCACCATAAAGCGCAGGGCCTGCCGCAGCTGTTCCCATTTCCGCCGCAGCAGCTGCACCGTCCGGCGGGCCAGACCCTGCAGATCCGTATAGCGCTGCAGCAGGTCCGGGTGCTCGCCCAAATACCATAATATTTTTTTCGGCCCTTCCAAAAGCCGCTCCAAAATTCTCATATAAAAAAACCATCCTAAAGGTTACAAAATAGTTACAAAATAACTATACCGCATTTTGCGCCCCACGTCAAGGCAAAAAGACCGGAAGATCTGCCTTTTTTGTGGTAAAAGTAAAAAATACCCGTTTACAATTCGTATAAAATGCGGTATAATTTACTCCTTGTATAAGAAAAGGAGAGGAAGGGACAACCTGATGGTAACTGATTTTTCCCGGACCTTGAGTCTGCTGCGGCAAGAGCGGGGCATATCCCAGCGCAAGGCGGCCTCGCAGCTGGGCATATCCCAGGCGCTGCTGAGCCACTATGAAAACGGCATCCGCGAGCCAGGCCTTGCGTTTGTGGTGAAGGCATGTGACTATTACCGTGTGTCGGCGGACTATCTGCTGGGCCGCACCTTGAGCCGGGACGGCGCCATTATCGTGGCGGACGACCTGTATGATTCCACGGACGAAAAGGGCAACCTTCGGGGCAGCATCATGGCCACCCTGCAGAAAAAGCTGGTGGTAAACACCACCAACCTGCTCTTTGACCTGCTGGGCAAAACGGGCAACCGCAGCGCCATCACCGCCGCGGGCGACTATCTCAGCGGGGGGCTTTACCTGCTGCTGCGGCACCTGTACCGCCGAGGCGGGGGCAATGAGGAGCTGTTCGGCGTGGCTGCCGATGCCTTCGATGCCGGCGCGGTGGAGGCGGATATGGCTGCCAGCCGCATGCACTATCAGCTGGCCCTGCACGGGGCGGACGGCCAGTGTCCCAGCCTGACGGCTGAGTCCCTCACCGCCTATCCGGGCCTGGGACAGAGTGTGGCCCAGGTAGTGCATAACACCGATGAGCGCTGCAAAAAGCTGTCGGAGATATAGCGTAAGGTGTCATTATGAATTTACAGGGGCGGACGGCCCTGTCCGCCCAAACCAGGCTTGCGCCGCACCTCATGCAAAAACCATGTCATTGCGAGGGCGCACCGCGCCCGTGGCAATCCGCACTTCCCGACTACGGTCTTGCCTCCGGCGGCTCCCTTTCTTTCTGCGGCGAAAGAAAGGGAGGAAAGAACGCCGCCAAAACCAATGGTTTTGGAATCCTTTTCGCGGACAGGGTACAGCAAGATCCGGAACTCTCCAACCACGCGAACTTAGCACTGCAAAATTCGCACCTTGCATTCGCATAGTCTCTGCGTCTCCATCCGCGACGCGCTCTGCGCTTGTGCTGGCCTGGCGGGACGGGGGAAACCTCTGCGTCTGCCGTAGGGCAGCGTGAGGGCACACCGCCCTACGGAGGTCTATCGGCAAACGGCGCACAGGGGTCGGCCTCCCGGACGACCTGAAACCAGGCTTGCACCGCACCTCATGCAAAAAACCATGTCATTGCGAAGCCAGTGCGCACACTGGCTGTGGCAATCCGTAATACTAAAAACAAATTTCCATCATCGGAGGTCATAGTGTATGTACGATCAATCCCACATCCGCAACTTTTCTATCATCGCTCACATTGACCACGGCAAATCCACCCTGGCAGACCGCCTGCTGGAGCTGTGTGACGCCGTGCCCGAGCGGGAGATGGAGAACCAGCTCCTGGACAACATGGACCTGGAGCGTGAGCGGGGCATCACCATCAAATCCCGGGCCGTCCACCTTTATTATAAAGCGAAAAACGGCGAGACCTATGCCCTGAACCTCATCGACACCCCGGGCCATGTGGACTTCAATTATGAGGTCTCCCGCTCCCTGGCCGCCTGCGAGGGTGCGGTGCTGGTGGTGGATGCCACCCAGGGCGTAGAGGCCCAGACCCTGGCCAATACCTACCTGGCCCTGGACCACGACCTGGAGATCCTCCCGGTTTTCAACAAGATCGACCTCCCTGCCGCCGACCCCCTGAAGGCCAAGCAGGAGGTGGAGGACATCATCGGCCTGCCGGCCCTGGATGCCCCGGAGATTTCCGCCAAAAACGGCGTGAATATCGATGCTGTCCTGGAGGACATCGTGGCAAACGTCCCCGCCCCCAGCGGCGACCCCAACGCCCCCCTCCAGGCCCTGGTGTTTGACAGCCAGTATGACCCCTATGTGGGCGTGGTGGTGTATTTCCGTATCCGCCAGGGCACCCTGCGCAAGGGCCAGACCATTCGCCTTATGGCCACCGGCGCCCAGTATACCATCCTGGAGTGCGGCTACCTAAAGCCCCTGGGCAACGAGCCCACAGACGCATTGCAGGCCGGGGAGGTGGGCTACTTCACCGCCTCCATCAAGACCGTCAAGGACACCCAGGTGGGCGACACCGTTACCGACGCCGAAAACCCCGCCCCGGAGCCTCTGCCCGGCTACCGGCCCGCCCAGTCTATGGTCTACTGCGGCATCTACACCGAGGACGGCAGCAAGTATCCGGACCTGCGGGACGCCCTGGAAAAGCTCCAGCTCAACGATGCCTCCCTGACCTTTGAGCCGGAAAGCTCCGTGGCTCTGGGCTTCGGCTTCCGCTGCGGCTTTTTGGGGATGCTCCATATGGAGATCATCCAGGAGCGCCTGGAGCGGGAGTTCAACCTGGATCTGGTCACCACTCTCCCCTCCGTTATTTACCATGTATATAAGACCGACGGCACCCTGGTAAAGGTGGATAACCCCCACAATTATCCCGACCCCGCTGTTATCGAGCATGCCGAGGAGCCCTATGTGAAGGTCTCCATCATCGCCCCCAACGAGTATGTGGGCAATATCATGCCCATGTGCCAGGACCGCCGGGGTGAGTTCAAGGATATGCAGTATCTGGACACCCACCTGGTGGAGCTGCACTATCAGATGCCCCTGAATGAGATCATCTACGACTTCTTCGATACCCTCAAGGCCAATACCAAGGGCTACGCCAGCCTGGACTATGAGCTCTCCGGCTACCGGCCCAGCGACCTGGTGAAGGTGGACCTGCTCCTAAACGGCGACGGCGTGGATGCCCTGAGCTTTATTGCCCATAAGGATAAGGCCTATCCCCGGGCCCGCCGCCTGTGCGAAAAGCTGAAGGATAATATCCCCCGCCAGCTCTTTGAGGTGCCCATCCAGGCGGCCATCGGTGGCCGCATCATCGCCCGGGAAACGGTGAAGGCCATGCGCAAGGACGTCCTGGCCAAGTGCTACGGCGGCGATATCACCCGCAAGAAGAAGCTGCTGGAGAAGCAGAAGGAAGGCAAAAAGAAGATGCGGAATTTGGGCACCGTCCAGGTGCCCACAGAGGCCTTCATGGCGGTGCTGAAGCTGGATAGTGACTGATCTTTTTGCCTTCCGGCGCGGGGCAGCGCGCCCGCCGCTGTGCGGCGTGAAATGAAATAAAGCTCACCTGTGAGAGAATCAAAGATCCTTTCACAGGCAAAAAGAAGATGCGGAATTTGGGCACTGTCCAGGTGCCCACAGAGGCCTTCATGGCGGTGCTGAAGCTGGATAGTGACTGATCTTTTTGCCTTCCGGCGCGGGGCAG
>ENA-ORLW01001256-ORLW01001256.1-human-gut-metagenome-genome-assembly--contig:-NODE-1256-length-29212-cov-3.606899_pt1 | contig 29212 bp, 23 predicted proteins | sample MGYA00243017_ERZ508829 | MGnify/ENA primary metagenome ERZ508829 (study PRJEB26277, sample SAMN04329776) | human gut metagenome | biome: human-associated habitat | host: Homo sapiens | place: USA...
TGAACGTGATTTTAACAAAATGAATGATATCTATATTATTCTGATAGCTCCGTTTGATTTGTTTGGGAAGAGAAAATATATGTATACATTTGAGATGACCTGTAAAGAGGATCCATCTGTATCGCTTGAGGATGGCGCTACCCGCATTTTTCTGAATACCCATGGGGAAAATCCAGATGAAGTAAGTCCGGAGCTGGTAGAATTGCTTCATTATATTGAACATACCACTCAGGACATGGCAGATGGCTGTAAAAGCGAAAGAATACATAAGATGCAGAAGCGTATATGCAGTATCAAATCCAGTGAGGAAGTGAGTGTGAGATATATGCAGAGATGGGAAGAAATGGAAATGGAAAAAGAGGCGGCACGTGAATTAGGACTCGCAGAGGGCAGAACCCAGGGACTTACTGAGGGCAGAACCCAGGGTCTTGCGGAGGGAAGAGCGGAGGGAAGAGCGGAGGGAAGAGCGGAGGGAAGAGCGGAGGGAAGAGCAGAGGGAAGAAGTTCTATGGCACGATTGATAGATAAATTATTAGAAGAAAATCGCATAGAAGATTGTAAAAGAATAGCAAAAGACCCAGAATTTTGTCAACATCTGATGGAAGAATTTGGAATAGAGTAAAAAATAAAAGTGGAACATTCTTTAAAATTAATAAACAGAATGTTCCACTTTTCCTGTATCGTTATATGTTAGCTAGAGAATATTTGGCTTTTATCGATTTCCCTGGAAAGCAGCTTCTTATAACTGCAATCCATCCCGATTGCTCCAAGTGGTGCAGTGATCAGAATTCCCAGTACAGCCACAGAAAGCACGATCTGCCCGCAGGAAAGTCCCATAGCCATTGGAACAGACCCAATCGCTGCCTGTACGGTTGCTTTCGGAAGGTAGGCAATGGAACAGAACAGTCTTTCCCGGGATGTTTGGTTTGTTCCGGTAACACAAAGAGAAACGCCCAGGGTACGGATCAGAAGTGCTGCAAAGATCATGGCCAGGGCAGCAGGACCGGCTTTTAAGGTATAGCGGATATCTACAGAAGCACCTACAAGTACAAAAAGCAGGACTTCAGCAGCCAGCCATAGTTTCCCGAATTTCTGGGAAAGGCGGGCAGAAACGGAGGCGGTGCATTTTAGCTTCAAAACACAAGCCATGCTTATCACAGCCAGAAGTCCGGAGACGGAAACCACAGGCTTCAGCCATGTCTCAATGGACATAAGCAGGAAAGCCACGCCCATTACTACGATCACTTTCATGCTGTTTCGCACCATATGACTGTGCGCATAAGCAGTTTCGAAAAACAAGGAAAGAAGATAACCAGCCACACTTCCAAGTGCAATACCCAGGATAATGGAAACCGGAATGTTGATAAAATCTTTCAAATGTGCGCTGCCGCCCTGTGCCATAGTAGAAAATGTGGAAAACAGCACGATCACATAAATATCATCACAGGAAGCGCCTGCCAGGATCATCTGGGGAATGCTTTTGGCTGTGCCGTATTTTTCATCCATCAACTGTACCATTCTTGGGACAACTACAGCCGGGGATACCGCACCCATTACAGCGCCCATCACAGCCGCTTCCAGTCTGTTAATTCCCAGAAAATACGGTGCCAGCAAAAAGTAAGCCAGGATTTCGAAAGTTGCAGGAATGCAGGCCATCATGATGGCAGGACGTCCCACTTTCTTCAGATCGGCAAGATTCAGGGAAAGTCCCGCTTTCAGCAGGATAATGATCAACGCGATCTGCCGCAGCTCCGATGAGATGGACAGAATCGACGGATCCAATACGTTCAGCACATAAGGTCCCAGTAAAATACCGGTGATCAGCATACCGATAATACGCGGTAGTTTCAGTGTCTGGCAAATAGCAGCCAAGGAAAGTCCCACAAGAAAAATAAAAGCCAGAGATGTTAACATTGTTATAAATTCCTCCTTTTTACGCAGAAAAGCTGATGCTTCCTGCGACAATTGTTATCACAGAAGTCATCAGCTTAATAAGCGGTTCGGGATGATCCCGGGGAGACATTCATTCCCCTTTGTTTCTGGTGGTATAATAGCACATTATAAAAGTGGTGGCAAGAAGAAATTATAAATCAAATAACAACTTCGGCTGTGCACGTTACTGCTCACTCTGTGACCAGTAACCGCTCCGCGATGCACAGAAAGACGAACCTTCTTGTGACAAGCACAAGAAGTAGCGTTTGCTGCGCAAACTTAATTCTCGGGTTTTCTGTGAACTTTGTTCACAAAAAACACCTCGCGGAATGTTACCAGTGAACAGTAACCTGTGCACAACAACGTGCTTTGTAACATGTAGAATCTAAGTTTTGTATCATTAGGCGTTGGGGGAAGAGAATTAAAACAACGTCTCTTCATTCTCCTCAAATAGTTTATCATTAATTTCAAACAACTTAAGCCTATGAAGCAATCCATAATAAATAATGGCATCTCTCTTTAATTTCGGATAAAGCTGTGCCATTCCACAAAGCTTCAGCAGTTCCTGGGTTTCGTCAACCGTCGCTTCAAGCCCATAACACAGGCACAGAAGACGATTCCGCGATGGATTACGGCGGCCTGCGAAAATCTGATGGAGATATATTTCGCTCATACCGGCCTGTTTGGCAAGCGCTGCCTTAGAGATATGCTTCTTTTCGAACAGACGGTTTAATAATTCTGCCACACTCTTATTTTCAAATTGCTCCTGGTTCTGGGACAGAAACTGGCTCAGATCCGGGGAATCCATAAGCTCCTGCTGTAAACCATCTGTATTTTTCTTTTTCATATTCGCGCCTTTACAATAATTTGTCAATAAGTTAAAATAATTTTAACAATACAATCAAATAAAACTATACTATAAAAAATTCTGAAAAACAATATGCAGTCAGCATAGTGGTTGTTACCCTCTGGCAGTGTTCCATAGCTGTGGGAGTGCCATTGGCGAGGAACAGCTGATTCTCATAGCGTGCAGGTGATATGTCCATTTGGGGAATGATAGTTGGTGATAAGGAGAAATATGGAAATTTATGACAGTCTTTTAGGCGCAGTTTGTGACGAATATGACAGGGTCACATTGATCAAAAAAAGCGAGCGGGGCGAAGTAACCTTGATACGCCACAGGGCAAGCGGAAACCGCTATATTTTCAGACATTTTTCCGGCAGCAGTGAAGTGTACCGGAAGCTTCTTACGGTATCCTGTCCCAATCTGCCCCAGATCATGGAGGTGGGGGAAAAGGAGGGAAAAACAGCTCTTCTGGAAGAATATGTGCAAGGTGATACGCTGGGGGAGATTTTACAGGGCGGACTTTTGACAGCGGCACAGGCAAAGCAGATCACCCGCCAGCTGTGCATGGCTTTGTGGGTGCTTCATTCCCTGGGAGTTGTACATAGAGATGTAAAGCCAGATAATGTGATCATACGTGGAACCGAAGCGGTTCTTATCGATTTTGATGCTTCCAGAATTTATAAAAATGAAAACAGAGAAGATACACAGATTCTTGGAACCACAGGCTTTGCAGCACCGGAACAGTATGGGCTCTCCCAGTCTGATGGGCGTGCGGATATTTATGCACTGGGAGTTCTGCTGAACATTATGCTGACTGGGGAACATCCCTCCAGGAAGCTTGCCAGCGGAAGAATGGGCAGGATCGTCCAGCGTTGTACCATGGTAAATCCGGAGAAAAGATACAAGAATATCCTTCATCTGATGGAGGTTTTGTAAAGCATAAAAAGCTTATGGTCTCTGGAAAAAAGCCTGTAAATTTATAATACAAGATGGATAATTGCTTACTAGAGTGTGTTTGAAAAATCATTCCCGCAATCTGCACGCCCCACTTTGCGAGAGATTTCACCGGAATTCGGTTGCCGTAGCCCGCTACGGCGCCCTCATCCGAGCGAAATCTCCCACAAATTGTGACGCACATTTTGCAGAAAGCCTTTTTCAAACACGCTCTAGCTGTAAGGTATGTTAACCATAAATATATCGTAATAGGAGAAAAATATGAGTAAAAAATGTATAAAATGCGGACAGCCTCTTTCGGACAACGCTTCTTTTTGTCCTCACTGTACAGCAGTCCAGAAGGAAAAACAGGAGATAAAAGCACCGAAACGATGGAGAAAGGCGGCTTTTGGAGCAACTGCTGTGGTAGTGCTTCTGGCAGCTGTTGGAGTAGCTTTTTCTCTGCATCACCGTCCGAAGTCCTATGAGGGCGGTGCACAGGTAGTTTATACAGACAAAGGAAAATCTTATAAATTGCTGTTGAATTTTTCCGAAGATGATGGAGTAACAGGACATGCCCAGGGCGAACGTACTGATACACTGGCGCAGGGAATGGAGAGTGCCCTTCCATGTCAGCTGTATGTTCTGGATCAGGAGACTGGAGAACTGGCGTGGGAAGAATTTACAGAAAAGGTAGTTTCCTGTAAGGTGGATACAAAACCTGGAGAAAATTCCCGGAAGGTAGATTATGTAGAACCGGTTCATAACGAGAGTTTTCCAAATGCAGCATATGTTTCTGATATTATTTATACGTCAGACAGCGGTACTAACGATATCTTGTGGAATCTGACGATGAAAAACGGAGATACGATTTCTCTTAGCACACGGCTTACCATTGAAAAGCAGGCAGCAGTTACCTATTTTTCAGAGGATACGCCTATGGAGACCACAGAGGAACTGAATGCATTGCTGGCTTCCATTGAGGAAGAGGTGTCATCGGAAACTCCGGTTTACCTTCATCTTCCGGCAGTAACTTATGATGGTGATATTGTTTTTGGAAATCATGTGTGGGGAATTTATGGCAGCTCAGACGGAGATGACGTGACTACTTTCACAGGAACCGTCAGCTTGCGCGGATTGAATGGAAATTACGCGGAAATGTCAGGAATCCAGTTTAAAGGGAATTCTGGAATTGGGGTGAACGCGTATTGTCTTACTTTACTTTCCAAATGCAGTTTTAATGGTTGGGATACGGCTGCAATTGCCAATAATGAAGCCTGGGTAAATGCAATGGACTGTACTTTTACCAATAATAAAATTGCACTGAAGTTTAACAGCAGCATGGCTTATGGTACAGCGCCCAACTATCTGAATAATACATTTACCGGAAATGGAACGGCGGTCTGCATTGAGAATCTACCTGGGAATGAAGTCCTTGATTTCGCGGGAAGTACTTTCTCAGAAAATGATGTGGACATTGATAATAAAGCAGAGCATTCGGTGGATACGGCGAAGGCAAATTTTGAGACTGCTTCGGAGTAATGCTCTGTGAGGGCTTTTTTATATAGCGTTCAAGTAATATTTTAATAAGAGTTTTAGGGTTACAGATTAATCATTTTGCGGTCTGTAACTCTTTTTATATTACGGCACAATGGCAGATGCCGCCGGGACTCCCTGCTGCAGTAGCAGAATCCTGCAAAGTATGATTTCTGTGCATCGCGAAGCGTGTTGCTGTGAAGGTCGTGAACAGTAATAATTTCTTCTTGTACTATGCTTTCAGGTAATTGCTTTCCTTCCTCCTATTATTATATGATAACTTATCAGTCTCAAATAAAATTACAAAAAATGGGGGTCAAAGGATGAAGAAAAGAACATTAGCGCTGGCGTTGGCATTGGGGTGCGTATTTATGTCTCCAACGCTTTCCTATGGGGAAGAGAATGCAGAGGCAGAAGCTGTTTCAGAGACAGAAGAGGATTCCGGTATGGGGGATTTGTATGGAGTATGGATAATTGACCAGTCGGTTGATGAATTTGGAGACAAAACTGAGGGAGATGCTCCGGTGTTAAAAACACCAATAACAGGAGATTTCAGTAATACCGCAACTGCAAGTTCTACACTTAGCGGTGCTCTTTTTATTCAGAAAGTTTCCCAGAAGTATGTTGCAGCCTTTCGGCTTTTGGAGTATGGAAACACCCCAGCTACCTATTTGTCTTCTGAAGAGGATGAACTTATCTTAAAAACAAAAGTCGGGGATGAAGTAAAAGAGTTTAATTTGTTCGGTACAGCTCCTAATGGAGATTTATATTTGGGAGCGTTGAATGACGAAGATGGAAACTGGTTCGTAGATACATTATGTGGCGGAAACGATATTAAATGTGTGATCTATATTGGAAGCTCTAAATACAATTTTACCATTAGCAGCAATGGATTTTCCGATGCCTGCACAGCAGCTGGTTTTGGCAGTCTGGTGACGAAAAGTAAATTGTCTGCTTCTGCAGCCACACTTTATGAATATATGAAAGCGAATGAAGAAGAGATTCAGGACAATTATTATCAGCATGAATATTATAAAGATGCTGACCGTGTGATCGATATTGCTGCAACAGAAGATAATGATATTCCATATATTATGGTATACGAAACTGTTTATTACGATCAGGATGACAAAACACAGCAGTCCATTATCTTTTTGCACGAATCGGCATCAAGTGTACAGCTGTATAGTAATATTGGCTCAGACGAAATGGACGGCAGCGTGAAAGCTTCTTTTGAACCGGCAACCTTTAAGGAAAACACCACCCTGACTCAGTACTATGACCTGGAAGGAAATCCGAAGGATGCTTCCGATGCAGTGGTTGAGTATTGGAATACCCATAATGCAGCGCTGTTGGATGCATTGGCAGATTATCTGTCTACTACGGATTGCGGGCTGACATTGGAAGATTTTGGATTTGCAGAATAAAATTTCCAGAGGATAGACTGAGAAAATGTTTAAGACAAGTTGTGCTGGGAGGGACTATGGTTCGCACAATATAACAAAGAAACGCAAGGAGGAAAACAAGATGAAGAAAAAGGTTTTATTGGCAAGTTTATTATGTTCAGTAAGTTTTTGCTTTTCACCGGTAAATGTTTTTGCAGAGGATGATTCTATTTCTCAGATTGAAAATGGGGATGGAGTTGCCACATTTGGTGACTGGTATGAGAATGAATATGTAGATGACTTTGGCGATTCTACAGGAAAGATATTTTGTGCATCAATTTGTCAGGGAACGTTTGAGAATACTGCTACTTCGGAGGAGGATCTGGCTGTCGTCGTATTTTATGAACCTCGAAAGGAATCATTGACATTCAGATTACTTGAATATGAGAACAAAAAAGCAACCTATTTGGACAGTGATGAAATCGCATTTAAATACAAAATTGATAAAAAAACAGGCGAATGTACACCAAAAAGTTCAGCTCCAAATGGTGATCTGGAGCTTACGGGAGAAGATTCAAAAGCTCTTATTGATGCGTTAATGAAGGGCTCAGATGTTAAAATAGTTATCTACATCGGCAGCTCTAAATATAATTTTTCTATAAATGGAAATGGTTTTAGTGATGCGCATGATGATGCAGAGAAGAAGATAGAAGAAATCGGAATTGCAGGTGTTTACTATAGTACAAAAGAGGATGGAAGTGACTATTTTGAGATAACACCAGAAACAGATACACAAGGAACAATTTTGTATTATGATGAGGGAATAAGTGATACGGAAGAAGATACTATTACAGTAAATTATACGTATGATACGGAAACGCATCTGCTGACTTTTGACAGCTCTGAAATAACTGACTGGAATGGAATAGAAGAATTGCTGCTGGTTGATGATTATTGTGTCAAAATAAAGGACAATGTGTATGAAGGAACTGTTCCTGATGGAAATGCGTTCGATTTAGAATTAAACTGGAGTTCGAGAAAACCAGATAATCAGGCTTCTGGAGTTTTAACTTTTCATAAAGATCTTACGTGGGAATATACCAGCATCGCTTATGATGGTTCAGAAGGAATGAATCAACACGGGGCTTACTTAAGAAATGGAAGTGAATTATATATGATTACTGTTGATAAAGTTTGTTACACTTATTTTATATATGAAAGAAAATATTATGACGGACTTTTTGAGTGGTCACATCCGGTGATTTACAAGCGGTAAAGAACTTGCAATTTTAATTTTTACGAATATGTTGTCATTGGCGACATCACCATATATGAAAATCAGTTACTTTGCAACTGTCGAATGTATTTGCAATCTGAGGTGCCTTCCAGGACTCTCATAGTAATAGCTAAAAATACGCAAAAAAAGGGGCTGTCGGGAAATAGACAGCCCCATTATAGTATTTGGTTATAGAGTACCAAACGAATACAATAGATTGTAAAAAAAATGGACAGCATGGTACTATGAAAGAAAAAATCCAAGGAGGAAAAGGAGTATGAAAAGAATCAAAAAACTGTCAGTTATGCTATTGTGCTGTTTACTGTTAAGCGTGATTGCCATGCCAGTTTCAGCCAGTGCGGCAAAGTTGAACAAAAAGAGTATTTCCCTTAATGTTGGAAAAACTTACACTTTGAAAGCAAGTGGAACAAAGGGGAAAATTACTTGGACAAGCAGCAAAAAGAGTGTAGCAACAGTATCTTCAAAAGGTGTTGTAAAGGCTAAGAAGAAAGGAACAGCGGTCATCGCCGCAAAATATGGAAAGAAAAAACTTACTTGCAAAGTGACAGTTAAGCAGCCAGTAAAAAGCATAAAGCTGAATAAAACATCAGCTACACTTAAAAAGGGGAAATCTCTTACTTTAAAAGCAACGATTTCTCCAAGCAGTGCTAACAATAAAGCAGTAACTTGGAGTTCAAGCAATAAAAAAGTAGCAACAGTATCTTCAAAAGGTGTTGTGAAAGCTGTTGGAAATGGAACTGCCACAATTACAGTGAAAGTGAAAGATGGAAGTGGGAAGAAAGCAACTTGTAAAATTACGGTAGGAACAACGAATACACCATCTAATAACACTCCAATTCATACAGCTATTATTGGAGTAAAGCTGAATTTAGGTATGATAAATGTTGTCTATGGAAATCATGAATTACATACCAAAATTGATCTGACAGGAGACGGAAATGCAGATCAGCTTGATATCCAAGCCACAGGAACTGGATGGTCTGATAATAAATTTAATGGCACGTTATCAATATCTGTAAATGGGAAAAATGCACAGAAGTTTGCATTATCGAGTGATAATGTTTGTATATCCTATATAGCATTAAAAAATAATATTCAGATAATACGAGTTCAAAGTGGTTATTCATATTCCGAAGACGATTTCTTTATTCAATATAATAAGGCAACTAATAAATTTCAAACAGTATTAAATGAAAAATTGGGTGGTTTTTCACATGCTTACACCATACTTGATGATATAGCATTTAATGGAAATAATACGATCAAAATAAAATACTTAATTCAACCATATCTTACAGGCGCAGTTAACGTGGAATATACTTATGTATATTCAAATGGTGTATTTAAAAGAGCGTCTGATACAGCCGCTGCAACTTCTTTATATTACAAAGACAAGAGTAAATTAACCTCAGAGTATTATCAGGATGGTTACCAAAATTATTTTTATGATAACAAATTTGTAGCAATGAAAAATCTTGTTTTTTATAGTTCTCCAAGTGGGAAAAATAACTTTACTCTAAAAAAAGGTGCTGTTGCTACTTTAGAGGGATTTTGTTCAAAAGACAATAATAACTATATGATTTTCAAATACAATGGACAGAGAGGATATATCAAGTTAGATGACAATCAGAAAGATTCTTTTTACGGAGTTTCCAAAAGGATGGTAGGTTAGTAAAAAAATTCAAGATTGCAAACTATGGAGGGAGCTTTTCGGATCCCTTTTATAATAACTGTGTGTGTCCCTCAATGGCTTCTTCAATCTGCTGTGGCTCTATTCCAATATAACGCTGTGTAATGGCAGCAGAACTATGTTGCAGTAGTCGTTGGAAGACTGTAGTGGATGTCCATATGCAGAGAAATGTAAGAAGACAGATAAGAATCGAACCGTTCGGATCAATCAGAAATTAACTTCCATGCATCAGGAAGTAATCGAAAACCTAGAAAGTATCCACGGTGCGTTATTACGAATGAACCGTTCGATACAAGCAGAAGGCACTTTCGGAATTATGAAAAACGACCGTTGGTACAAGAGAATTGTCCGAAGAGGTATTCATTCAGTCAAACTGGAAGTTTTACTCGTGGCGATAGGCCACAATCTATATAAATATCAGAAAAAAAAGATGAGAAACAGAACTGCCGCATAGATTCAAAAAAAGAATTTCTATGGGGTAGGGGAAGTGCGCTTTCTTTGCGCATGATTTCAGTCATTTATACACAACAGGTACAAAAAGGGAGATGCAAAAAAACTCAATCGAGTTTTTTTACATCCCCTTTTGATAATCCTTATTTTATGTGGCTTTCTTATTCTCCGAAATATCTCTTAAGCAGACCAGCGAATGCTTTTCCGTGTCTTGCCTCGTCTCTTGCCATTTCATGAACTGTATCATGGATTGCGTCAAGGTTAGCTGCTTTAGCACGTTTCGCAAGATCAGTCTTACCAGCTGTTGCACCGTTCTCAGCGGCTACACGCATCTCAAGGTTCTTCTTGGTGCTGTCTGTAACAACTTCACCTAATAACTCAGCGAATTTAGCTGCGTGCTCTGCTTCTTCATAAGCAGCTTTCTCATAATACATACCAACTTCCGGATATCCTTCTCTGTGAGCAACACGTGCCATAGCAAGATACATACCAACCTCAGAGCACTCGCCCTCGAAGTTTGCTCTTAAATCAGCAAGGATGTCTTCGTTGACACCTTTAGCAACGCCCACAACATGCTCAGCTGCCCATGCCATTTCATCATCCTGTTTCGTAAATTTCTCAGCCGGAGCCTTGCAGATTGGACATACTTCCGGAGCTGTGTCACCTTCATGAACATAACCACATACACTACATACCCATTTAGCCATAATTAAATTCTCCTTTTCTTATATAAAATTTTTATTTAGTTTTTAATAATAGTAATCATTACTGTTTTATGGTAACATATTGTTTCTTGCTTGTCAAGAGTTATTGAAACTTTTTTCTAACAGGATCGAATGTTCACTTAAAGTTTGGTGCTGTGGCCATTGCTTGTCGAGCGGCTGTAATTCCCTACAGAATAGCTATGATCAGAAAATGAAAAATTTATTCAACTGATTAGTGAGACTCTTCCTTCAGGCATTCCTTGCAAATTCCGAAAAATCTTGCTTTATAATCGGAAATCTGACCGTCCTTAAAGTCAGCTGCAATACTCTCAAGGCTTTTATCAATATGTTCGCTGAATACGTCCATCACTCTGCCGCAGCGGGTGCACATAAAGTGACAATGGGGAACGGTGCGGGCATCGAATCGGTCTGCTCCGCCAAAGCTGGAAAGCTTCTGTATTTCACCCAGATCAGCGAGAAGAGAGAGGTTTCGGTATACAGTTCCAAGGCTGATGTTTGGATAAATCTGCTTCATATTCTCATAAACAAAATCAGCGGTGGGATGGTCGGTTCTGCCAGTAAGAAACTCCTTAATAGATTCTCTCTGGCGGCTGTATTTCAATGTGGCCATCTGATTCCTCCTTTCTCTCAATAATAGTAATTGTTACTGATATTAATATACAAGATAATTGCAAATTTGTCAATAGTAATTTGGCTAAATTTACACTAAAATTATAAATATTGCATCGCTGTAAAATGATAAATTTGGGTTTACAAACCCATTAAAATGTGATACGCTCTTTTATATGAATTTATAAGCCAAACCCATAGAAAAAGAGAGTACATTTGCGTACCGCATTACAGAGAATCCCCCGGGAGAAGAGCAGTTAAGAGTTGCTTTTCCAGGCTGAGAGGGGGTGTGCATGGAACAGATGGAAGATGGCTTTGGAGGGGCGCAGTTGAAGTAATTTAGGCTGCGACAGGAACGCCTGTTATAGCGTAAGGGTATGAAGGTACCCGTTGAGATTCCCGAAGATGGTTTTTCCATCTGTACCGTGAGGCGGGAATGAATAGAAGTGGTAACACGGGATAACTCGTCTTCTCAGGATATTTGAGAAGACGTTTTTTTATGTTGTGACAGGAAGGAGAAGTTTAACCAGCTCTTTTTGTTACACAGAAAAGGAGGAAATACAATGAGTAAACCAAAATATTACATCACCACAGCCATTGCCTATACATCCGGCAAGCCGCACATTGGCAATACCTACGAGGCTGTTCTGGCAGACGCCATTGCGCGTTATAAAAGACAGCAGGGCTACGACGTATTTTTCCAGACCGGAACTGACGAGCATGGCCAGAAGATTGAGCTGAAAGCAGAAGAAGCAGGTGTTACACCTAAAGAATTCGTTGATAACGTATCCGGTCAGATCAAGAATATCTGGGATCTGATGAATACATCCTATGACAAATTCATCCGTACCACAGATGAAGACCATGAGAAACAGGTTCAGAAGATTTTCAAGAAAATGTATGCAAAAGGGGACATCTACAAGGGAGAGTACGAGGGAATGTACTGTACTCCATGTGAGTCCTTCTTCACAGAATCCCAGCTTGTAGACGGAAAATGTCCGGACTGCGGACGCCCATGCGTACCAGCCAAAGAAGAGGCTTATTTCTTCAAAATGAGCAAATACGCAGACCGTCTGATCGAGCACATTAAGACACATCCGGAATTCATTCAGCCGGAATCCCGTAAGAACGAGATGATGAACAACTTCCTTCTTCCGGGACTTCAGGATCTGTGTGTATCCAGAACCTCTTTCAAATGGGGAATTCCGGTAGACTTTGATCCGAAACACGTTGTGTATGTATGGCTGGACGCACTGACCAATTATATTACCGGAATCGGTTATGATTGTGATGGAGACAATTCTGAACTGTTTAACAAGATGTGGCCTGCAGACCTTCATCTTATTGGAAAAGACATCATCCGTTTCCATACTATTTACTGGCCAATCTTCCTGATGTCACTGGATCTGCCTCTTCCGAAGCAGGTATTCGGTCATCCGTGGCTTCTCCAGGGCGATGGAAAAATGAGCAAATCCAAAGGAAACGTTATCTACGCAGACGAGCTGGTTGATTTCTTCGGCGTTGATGCTGTCCGTTATTTCGTACTTCACGAAATGCCGTTTGACAACGATGGTGTGATAACCTGGGAGCTGATGGTAGAGCGTATGAATTCCGAGCTGGCAAATACTCTTGGAAACCTGGTAAACCGTACCATCTCCATGTCAAACAAATACTTTGGCGGCGTGGTAGAGAATAAAGGCGTAACAGAACCTGTTGACGATGATCTGAAGAGCTTCATTCTTTCTGTTCCTGCAAAGGTTGATGCAAAGATGGAGAAACTTCGTGTAGCAGATGCCATCACAGAAGTGTTCACTATTTTCAAACGCTGCAACAAATACATTGATGAGACAATGCCATGGGCACTTGCAAAGGATGAGTCCAAACAGGATCGTCTTGCAACCGTTCTTTACAATCTGGTTGAGGGCATTTGTATTGGAACCACTCTTCTTGAGTCCTTTATGCCGAACACAACAAAGAGAATCCTTGGTCAGTTAAATGCTTCTGAGAGAACTCTTGAGGATCTGAAGACATTTGGACTGTATCCGTCAGGAAACAAGGTAACAGACAAACCGGAGATCCTTTTTGCCCGTATGGACATCAAAGAAGTTATGGAAAAAGTAAACGAGCTTCATCCACCGAAAGAAGAGCCGAAGGAAGAAAAGCCAGAGGAGAAGGTTGTAGATATTGAGGCGAAGCCAGAGATCACATTTGATGATTTCGCAAAACTTCAGTTCCAGGTTGGTGAGGTTATTGCCTGTGAGGCAGTGAAGAAATCCAAGAAACTTCTTTGCTCTCAGGTTAAGATCGGAAGCCAGGTTCGCCAGATCGTATCTGGAATCAAGGCTTACTATACACCAGAGGAAATGGTTGGCAAAAAGGTTATGGTAGTAACCAACTTAAAACCAGCGAAACTTGCAGGAATTCTTAGTGAGGGAATGATTCTCTGCGCAGAGGATGCTGACGGAAATGTATGTGTAGTCAGCCCGGAGAAGAACATGCCGGCAGGATCTGAGATTTGCTAGAACGTGTTTGAAAAAGAATTTTTGCGGAATAAAATATAACATAATCCAGAAGAGTAGTGCCAGGGGCAGAAGGTTAATTTTTGTTCCTGGTATTATGCTATCAAAGATAAAAAATATTATCAATATTGTTATAAAGGAAAATGCTATGGAAAATAAATTGACCCATTTCGATGAAAACGGCAATGCAGTAATGGTAGACGTTTCGGACAAGCCGGTCACGCACAGAACTGCCATTGCCACAGGCGCAATCCAGGTGGGCTCAGAGATTATGGAGCATCTTACTGCAGGAACTGTGGCAAAGGGGGATGTTCTTGGCGTTGCCCGTGTTGCCGGAATCATGTCTGTGAAACATACCTCAGATCTGGTGCCAATGTGCCATCCGCTTCCGGTCACCAAATGTGCCATTGATTTTGAACTGGAAAAGGAGAATGGGATTATCCGTACATTCTGTACTGTGAAGACGGACGGAAAAACAGGCGTGGAAATGGAAGCACTTACAGGTGTTCAGGTGACTCTTCTTACAATTTATGATATGTGCAAGGCAATCGACAAGCATATGGTGATGACAGATATTCACCTGGTAGAGAAAACTGGCGGTAAGAGTGGGGATTTTTTGTTCAAAGAAATAAAAAATGAAGGGGAGAAAAATGAAGCGAGTAGCAATTATCACATCCAGTGATATGGGATTTCAGGGTAAGCGGGAAGATTTAAGCGGTCCGGCGATTCAGGAAATCGTAGAAAGAGAAGGCTATCAGGTAGTCTCTATGGATATTCTTCCAGATGACCGTGCCATGCTTTCTAAGAGAATGGCGGAAATCGCAGATGAGAATCAGGCAGAACTGATTTTGACTACTGGCGGAACTGGCTTTTCCCCGCGGGATGTTATGCCGGAGGCCACCGAAGATATTACAGAACGTAAGGTTCCGGGAATCCCGGAGGCCATCCGCGCTTACAGCATGACGATCACAAACCGCGCCATGCTCAGCCGCGCTACAGCCGGAATCCGAAAAAAGACTCTGATCATTAATCTTCCAGGCAGTCCGAAAGCAGTAAAGGAGAGTCTGGAATACATTATTGGAGCTCTTGGTCATGGTATTGAGATTATGACCGGGGAAGCTGGAAATTGTGCAAGGCAGTAAATATTCATAAATTTTATAGTAAATGAGAATCCCCTCCACTATGCAGCAGTTGCTTTTGTGGAGGGGATTCTTAGTTTGGGGGCTGACGAAGACTGCTTATGGCTGCTCTTTCATAGTTTTAAAATACTGGCTTGTTACAACCAGAGAGTTGTGCACCATATCTTCCAGTGCCTGATCTGTAAAATATGCGGCGTGAGGCAGCATAAGTACATTAGGCATAGAGTTTAAGATTGCCATTTCGTGATGTATAATCATCTGATTTTTGTGATCCCGGTAATAAATATTCCGGTCTCCATCAATTACATCAAGACCTGCTCCTGCAATATGGCCGCTTTCAAGTGCTTTGATAAGTGCTGTTGAATCAATGATGGAACCACGGGCAGTATTTTTTAGTGTAGGTTTTTCGCTGAGAAGCTTAAGGTCTATATTGTAATTCTGGTAATACTTCTCAAAAACAGGAAGTTCTTCCGGTTCAACAGCATATGCGATCATTTTCATCTGGTTTTTCATTTTCCGTCACTGTCCTTTGCTCTATGATATCAGCATTTATTCCTGCTATGGATGCAGTGAACCAGTAAACATGTCCGCTTTTTATAAATTTATAAAGTGATGTGAAGCCGCCGAGAAGACCGGAACACTGAAATAGAACTTTCAAAAAGCGGTTTATAACACTTTACTGGTATAATTTTTGTATGCTATAATTGTTGTATCTCAAAGAAAAATGAGGCAGAAAAATGATATTTGATACACATGCACATTATGATGATGAGGCATTTGACGAAGACAGAGATCAGCTCCTTTCTTCCATGAAAGACGGGGGAGTGGGCTGTATTGTAAATGTGTGCGCGTCCGTCGGAGGATTTGGCGGGACCTTGGAATTGATGAAAGCGTATCCTTTTGTGTATGGCGCAGTGGGGGTTCATCCCGACGATGCAGGAATTATGACACAGGATACTCTGGATGAGATCCGGCGTCTTTCCCATATGGAGAAAATGGTCGCCATCGGAGAAATCGGTCTGGATTACTACTGGCATAAGGAAGAGGCAGAGCATAAACAGCAGCAGGAGATGTTCCGGGCGCAGATGGACATTGCCAGGGAGGAGAAGCTGCCATTTATGATCCACAGCCGGGATGCAGCCGAGGACACTCTGGAGATTGTAAAGGAATATATGAAAAAAGATATGTCCGGAGGAATCATTCACTGCTTTTCCTACAGTAAGGAGATTGCGGCAGAGTATTTGAAAATGGGACTTTATCTTGGCATTGGCGGCGTGCTTACTTTCAAAAATGCAAAGAAGCTGAAAGAAGTAGCTGCCATAGCGCCGCTGTCCCAGATCGTTCTGGAAACGGACTGCCCTTACATGTCACCGGAGCCCAATCGAGGCAGGAGAAATTCCTCCTTGAATCTGCCCTATGTTGCAGAAGCTCTGGCGCAGATCAAGGGAATTACTGCAGAAGAAGTAATTGCAGTGACGGAAGAGAATGCGAAGCGGTTATTATTCAGAGCGTAAATTTTGACGGACAAGGAGACAAGTAGTGCAAAGTCAGTTAGTATTTCAGGAAGAAAAAGAGAGGGAACGACTGAGAAGACAGAATTTGCTGTTGTCACAGGCAGAGAAACCTGCGTTAGAGCATTTTTTTAAGGGGAAATCAGAACTTTCTGTTCTGGATATTGGCTGCAATGATGGCACCAGAACCTTTCACCGCTTTTCAGATGACAGGATTTCCAGGGTGATTGGCCTGGAGTATAATCAGCAGCTTGTGGAAAGAGCCAACAGTCAATTCGGAAATACTAAATTTTCTTTTTATCAGATGGATGTGGATCGGGATTCGTTTTCAGCGGACCTTCAGAAGCTCTGCGCAGAACCGGAAGACAGAGAATTTGACCTGATCTGTCTTTCTTTTGTATTAATGCATTTATATGATGGGGAAAAGCTGCTTCGCACATTGAAGAATTTTTTGAAAAAAGGCGGAGTGATTTTTATCACAGAAAGCAATGACCGCATATCCACTTTGGCTCCAGATGAAAAGAATCTTCTTGGACAGTTTCTGGATATCTTAAAAGAGGACAAATACGCAGGAAAAAGAGAAACCGGTCAGGCCGTTCCCGGCTGGCTGACCAACTGCGGATACGATTATATCCATGTCTGGTGCAAGGAGATTTCCGCTGCCAAAGGCGAACAGCAGCAAAAAGAAGATATTTTCCAGACCTTTTTTTCCTATTTGCCCGAGGATGTGGAAATCTTGCTGGCGGAAGAACCGGATAACAGAAAATATCAGGACTGGCAGAACTGGCTGAAGAAGAATTATGAAGAACTTCAGCAGCTGATTCTGAGTGAGGAATCGGAGATTACAATGGGCATGCAGATTTTGTCCTGTGAGAAGGGAAGCTTATGACACAAAAGACAGGGAGGTTTGGGGCTTCTGGCAGAGAATTTTGTCTGTATTCATTGGAAAAAGAGGATATTGAGGAAACACTGCAGCTTATGGACAGGTGCGTAGGCGAAAATCTGTATCAGAAAGAAGAGCTTGAGCAGGCCATTGGAAGCAGTGAACGGGCATTCCTTCTGCTGAGAACTGCAGAAGGAGAGCTTGCAGGATATATTTATTACTATCTTACCAATGAGAAGCAGATTGCAGAGGATACCAGGCTTACGGAACAGAAAATCCAACAGGTATGCCAGCAGGATACTTTGGCACCTGTTGGCAAGATCCAGTCAGTAGGAATAAAAGAAGCATTTCGCAGACAGGGTCTGGCAGTTGGGCTTATGAACTATGCATTGAATCAGTTTGCGGAGAAGGGCATAGGGGAAGTGTTTATCATCTGCTGGAATGCAGGCGGTAAAGTTCCTCTGGAAAAGGCACTTCAGGAATGTAAGTTTGTTCATCTTTTTTCTGCAAAGATGATCTGGTATAATAAAAAGGAACTTTATTGTCCATATTGCAAAGGACGCTGCAAGTGTGATGCAGAGGTTTATTTTAAGAAAGTTAAGGAAAGGAATTGCAAATGAAAATAAAACTTCTTCCTAAATTTATACTTTCACTTGGCGTGATCGGTGTAATCCTTACCATTGCCATTTCTCTTTTCAGCTATAGAAGCTCCAGATCCTATCTGGAAAATCTATATGCACAGAGGGTAATGACGAACAGCAACAGTATTGCAGATATGATGTCTGTTCCGGATGTGAAGAAAATCCTGGCAGAAGGCGGGGACAAGACAGAAGAATACTCGGAAATGGTTACGCTGTTCAACAAGCTGAAAAAGGACGGCGATGTTACATATCTGTCTCTGGTTGTTCCGGATGAAGACAGTGTTCATTTCTACATAGATGCCCTGGTGGAGGAAATGGGAGATGATCCTGCGAATCAGATCGCCTATGGAAGTGACATTTTGTACACGGATGCTGCAAATCCTGATGATCCTGCTGACATGGAGAAATATATTACCATATGGAACCAGTATCAGCAGAATAAAGGTGTGGATCATCCGCTTGTGACGGACAACAGCTATGGCTATAATTACACGGGCATTTCGGTGATCCTGGACGAGAATGGAGAGGCTCTGGCAGAAATTCAGTATATTCTGGATATGAAAGAGGTCAGAAATTATCTGAATTCCTTTCTTATCAATATGCTGCTGATTTCTTTTTGCATTATCGCAGTGACGATGGCAGCGTATATTGTCTTTGTGAGAAAGACAATCACCAGGCCGATCAGCAGGCTGGCTGATTTTACCCAGGAGATTACAGAGAGCGGAAAGTTTGAGAATCAGAGAATTACCATGAAAACTGGTGATGAGATCGAGGCACTAAGTGACTCTTTCAACTTTATGATGGAAGAGCTTGAAAATTACATTGCCAATCTGTCCAAAGTGACTGCTGAGAAGGAGCGAATCGGCACTGAGCTGGATATCGCCAGGAATATTCAGGCATCCATGCTGCCATGTATTTTCCCGGCTTTCCCAGACCGTGAGGAATTTGATATTTTTGCAACTATGACACCTGCAAAGGAAGTTGGCGGTGATTTTTACGATTTCTTCATGGTGGATGAGACACATCTGGCAATTGTTATGGCCGATGTATCTGGAAAAGGTGTTCCGGCAGCGCTCTTTATGGTCATTGGAAAAACGCTTATCAAGGATCATACCACACCAGGAAGAGATTTGGGGGAGGTTTTCTCTACTGTAAATAATCTTCTTTGTGAGGCAAACAGTGAAGGCTTGTTTATCACTGCTTTTGAAGGTGTGCTGGATCTGGTGACAGGAGAGTTCTGTTTCGTAAATGCTGGCCATGAAATGCCATTTATCTGTAAATCAGGCGGCAGTTTTGAGGCATATAAGATCCGTCCGGGCTTTGTACTCGCCGGATTTGAAGATATGAACTATAAAGCTGGCAGTATGACGCTGGATGTGGGAGATATGATCTTCCAGTATACAGACGGTGTGACTGAGGCTACAAATGTAGAAAATCAGCTTTATGGAATGGAGCGTCTGGAGCAGGTTCTGAACCGTGTAAAAGACAGAACACCATCAGAAATTCTGCCTGAAGTGAAAAAAGATATTGATGCTTTTGTGGGAGAGGCACCGCAGTTTGATGATATTACCATGCTTTGCGTGGAGTATAAGGCGAAGATGGAAAAAGCATGAGTGTATAATGTACATTGGCGGCTGGGATGATATGAGCTGCCTGGAGCGTGTTTGAAAAAGCATTCCTGCAATCTGTACGCCCCACTTTGCGGTATATTTCGTCCGAATTTGGTTGCCGCAGCCTGCTGCGGCGACCTTATCTGGGCAAAAAAAGGCTGAATTCTGGAAATGAGATAATTTCCGGAATTCAGCCTTTTTCAAATATGCTCTGGTCGAAAATTTATTTAGTACCAAAAATTCTGTCGCCTGCGTCGCCAAGTCCCGGGCAGATATAAGCGCGGTCGTTCAGTTCTCTGTCCAGATGTCCTACATAGATCTGCACATCCGGGTGCACCTCATGAAGTCGTTTCAGACCTTCCGGAGCAGCGATAACAAACATACATTTAATGCTCTTTCCACCATGCTGTTTGATAAAGTTAACAGCGGAGATAGCAGAGCCGCCAGTTGCAAGCATGGGGTCAACCATAACGATGAGACGCTGGTCAATAGGATCCGGAAGCTTACAATAGTACTCATGAGGCTCATGAGTAACCGGGTCACGGTAAAGACCAATATGACCGATCTTGGCAGACGGAACCAGAGTGGTGATACCATTTACCATACCCAGACCTGCACGAAGTACAGGAACAACAGCAAGCTTCTTACCAGAAATCATAGGAGTTCTGCAAGTCTCAATAGGAGTCTCAACTTCAACATCCTCAAGGGGAAGATCGCGAAGAGCTTCAAAACCCATAAGAACTGCAATCTCCTCAATAAGTTTGCGGAATTCGTTTGTTCCGGTCTCCTTATTACGAAGAATGGAAATCTTATGCTGGATCAGCGGGTGGTCCATAATAAAAACATTGTCCATATCTGAAAAATTTGACATGATAAAAACCTCCGTAGTGTGATAAAGTTGCCATTGCCCTATGCAACAACAATCCCTTCAGAACTTTTTTTAAATATGCTCCAGAGCGTATTGAAAATGCTCTATGGGAATACTGTAAAAATCATATCGCACTTTCTATAGAAAGTCAATAATTGTAAAAATTTGTCGCATACTTTATACTATAACAAGATTGCTGTTCACAGTATAGACCGTATTGGCAGAAATCATGCGAATGTATGATTTCTGTGCATTGTGAAGCGCGTTAGAGCGTGAACAGGCTCTAAGGGAAAAGGAGGAACTATATTTATGAAATTCAGAGTTGAGGGCATTTATGATGCCAAAAAGCTGGGAATCCCACAGATGCTGATTCTGGGGCTCCAGCATATGTTCGCCATGTTTGGTGCCACCATTCTGGTGCCGATCCTGGTAAATAACTATTTTCACGGCGAGGGCTTATCCATTCAGGTAACCCTGTTCTGTGCCGGATTTGGAACACTTCTGTTCCATGTACTGACTAAGCTGAAGGTACCTGCATTCCTAGGATCATCATTTGCATTTCTTGGCGGATTTGCCACCGTTGCAGAGCTTGACACCGGAATTTTTGCCAACATGTCTTATGGAGAGAAGCTTCCATATGCATGCGGTGGTGTGTTTGTAGCAGGACTTCTGTATCTGGTACTTGCAATGATCGTCAAGGTAATTGGCGTAAAGCGCGTTATGCGTTATCTGCCTCCGGTTGTAACTGGTCCGATCATTATCTGTATTGGTCTTAGCCTTGCACCGTCTGCAATCAGCAACGCATCCCAGAACTGGATCCTTGCTTTAATTGCACTTGGAACTGTTATTTTCTTCAACATCTGGGGCGTTGGAATGTTCCGTATTATTCCGATTCTGATGGGTATTGTTGTTTCTTATGTGGTTGCCCTGATTATGAATGCCTTGGGTATGACAAACGCAGATGGAAGTGCTATCCTCAGCTTTGCAGGAGTAGCAAGTGCGCCGATCGTAGGTGTTCCGAAATTCTTCCTCTGCAAATTTAACATTACTGCAATCCTTGCAATGGCACCGATTGCAATTGCTTCCATGATGGAGCACATTGGCGATATTTCTGCTATTTCCGCAACGGTTGACCGTAATTTCATCGAGGACCCGGGACTTCACCGCACACTTCTGGGTGACGGACTTGCAACCTCCCTGTCAGCACTGATCGGTGGACCTGCAAATACAACTTACGGAGAGAACACCAGTGTTCTTGCTCTGAGCCGTGTTTACGACCCGAAGGTAATCCGTCTGGCTGCTATTTATGCAGTTATCCTCAGCTTTATCCCGAAGATGGCTGAGGTGATCAGTTCCCTTCCGTCTGCGATCATCGGTGGTATCAGTTTTATTCTTTATGGAATGATCTCTGCTGTTGGTGTCCGTAATGTAGTTGAGAACAAAGTAGACCTGACACGTTCCCGTAACCTGGTTATTACAGCGGTTATCCTGGTTTGTGGTCTTGGCATTTCCGATGGACTTACATTTACCATCGCAGGCGCACATATTACTCTTACAGGACTTGCACTTGCTGCGATTGTAGGAATCCTGCTGAACGCCGTTCTTCCGGGAAATGACTATGTGTTTGAGACTGCAAAGAAGAAAGAGGAGATGGAAGACGACTGATCCGGCTGGCTTTCCTATATGGTGATGCTGCTGGCAGGTGAAATGTCCGTTTAGCTTATATATAAAAGAACTCGATTCAAAGTAAATAAATGCTGGAGTCTTTTTCAAAGAGGCTCTAAGTACATTTATTTGCCATGTATGAATCGAGTTCTTTTTTATGTTGTAATAGGAAATGTTGTTGGAATTTCCTATTACCGGGCAGGATTGCACTGCGGCGGAAGGGGAGGTGTCGTTCGAGGCGACCTGCCGCAGTGCAATTCTGCAAGAAGGAATCTTTTTAGAAGCTTCCGCCTGTACCTCCGTGATCGCTGTCTGAGCCGCCGGAGGAACTGTCACTATCTTTCGGTTTCGCTGTTTTGGTAACTGTGTGATACAGGAAAATATCGTTTGATCTTGTCAGTGCCATACTTCCCTGGCGCACATAATCCACTGCGCTGTCCTGTGTCCGTACGCTTTTCAACTGGGCTCTCATGCCCATGGTGCACAGAAACGCAAGCACAAGACCGATTCCCAGGGAAATGAGAATCCATATGGGAGAAAAGGGCTCTGTATAAGGCTCCCCGTTAGCAGCCATTTCCAACAGATCCTGACACAGATCTGCGTAGGTATCAAAAGCGCCGTAGAAGTTTTCATCCTTTAACAGAGGCTCTACATTTTCCTTCAGATAAGCAAGTCCGTCATCGTTAAACGCAGTCATACCATATCCGTGGGTGGTAATGTGCCATTCACGGTCGCCAATGCTGACCATAAACAGGATTCCGTCGTGGTTTTCGCCGGTTCCGTATCCATTCTCATCGAAGAAATGGTCTGTAAAGAAGTTCATCTCATTGCCTTCTTTAGACTCTACTGTGGCAACTGCCACTTCCAGGTTGTATTCCCCGGTGATGGCTTCCAGCTTATCCAGAAGTTGGGATTCTTCCTCATCTGTGAGAAGATCTGCCTCGTCCAGGACAAGGGAAAATTCGGAGGCTGCAAAGTCCTGATAAGAGTCATCTTCCTCGCTGTCGGATCCGCCAAAGCTGTTGGAAGCTGCGGCCTGTACCGTAACAGCTCCCGTACCTGGCAAAGCAGTATTAAAAAGCGCATCTGTGCCTGGAATAACTGCACTGAAAAGGCTTCCTGCTCCCAGCGCTGCCGCCAGAATAATTCCAAATGATTGTTTTTTCATGGCATGTTCCTCCTTAACAAAATGTGTGAATCAGCCATGCAATGGCGTAAGCAGCAACGGAAAAACCTGCAGTAAGTCCAAGGAACCATTTAGTGAAAATACCTTTATCTACAGGCAGATTTCCTACAAATTTACCAGTCTGTCCGTTCATGCCGAACAGATAGTGGTTGCCCTTCCAGGTGGTGGAAAGAAGCCATACCGGGAAAAGAGCATAGTGGGTTTTACCGCCTTTTAACTGAATACGGGTATCTTCAGGGGTAACGCTGTCATAACCGATGACTGTATCGCGAAAAGCATCTTCAGCGGCTTTTCTTACACGCTGGTTGGCGCGCTCAGCAGATTCTTCTGCGGATACATCATATTTGTCCGCAACGTATCCTGCCAGGTAAGGAGTGGCAAAGTCCACAGCCTCGGAAATTACATAAGGCTCCAGAGACTCTGTTAAATCATTGTCAATTTTGGAAGAACCGTCTACCGGAATCTGGTCGAACCCGATGTTTCCAGCCCGGAAAACAGAGTAATGGCTGGTTTCCGTATAATCATAGTCGCTGTCACTCCAGAAACGGGTCTTGGTGGCATGATAGCGGATATCTGCAGAGGCGTCGGTGTCAAAAAGCCAGAAAGGCACATAAACACCTTTGATCTCGTCAATGTGATTTTCCTTTTTAAATACTTTGGGTAAAAGGATCTTGCCGTGAAGATGTTTGGTCAGACCTTCTTTGGCTGCCTTTTTGTCCAGCTTAAACGGAATGATAAAATCCGGACGCAGGGTACCGGAAAATTTGCCGGACATTACTACCGGATTGCCGCAGAATGGGCAGGAGGAAGCACCTGTGCTTTCATCGGCAACGATTTCTCCGCCGCAGGACTGGCATATGTAAACGGACATTCCGCTGGTTTCATCTTCCTTCCAGGAGTTGTCTGAAGCACTCTCCCAGTTCAATTCATCAGATTGCTGGTTAGCTGCTGCTTCGTTAAATTCTTTGACGGTTTCCATATCAAATTCAGTGTCGCAGTAAGGACATTTCATCTTCTGGAGCGTACTGTTGAATTCGATTGCTCCGCCGCAGCAGGGGCATTTATATTCAAGTAAATCGGACATAGTTCATCTCCTTTTATGCTGCTTTTTTACTGGGTATCGTTTTCATTAAATGGATCGCCACAGTTCGGACAGAATTTTGGTGGATTGGTTGGATCTTCCGGTTCCCAGCCGCACTTGTCACAGCGGTACCGAGGCTTCATAGCCGGTTTCGGGGAACCGCAGTTGGTGCAGAACTTGCCTGTATTTACAGCGCCGCAGGAACAGGTCCAGCTTGCATTTGCTGCAGGTGCCGGAGGCTTTTTCGCACCGCATTCCGGGCAGAAATTACCGGAAACCATAGCACCGCAGGAGCATTTCCACTGGTCAGCTGCCGGAGCAGAACCGCCTGCCTGAGCCTGGGATACGGCCGGATTTGGCTGTGGTTGTGCCATCTGCTGTGCCTGAGCTGCCTGCTGCTGTCCCATAGCGTAAAGATTCTGTGCGTTAAAACCGCCAGTCATGCCTGCCATATTCATGCCCATGAAACCGGTCATGGCACCGCCGGCGTTGCCTGCTGCTGTCTTCATGGCGTCTGCCTGTGCTCCTGCAAGAGTAGCGGCTGCCATGGCAGGATTGCGGAGGATAGCCATACGCTGAGCTTCTTTGATCATCTGGGCATCTTCCTCAGGAAGAGTGATCGGATTCATGGCAACAGATACGATCACGAGACCACGAAGCTGACTCCATTTCTGGGTGAGAGCCTGATTCATGGCATCACAGAGCTCCAGTGCATGAGCCGGAAGTGCGCTTGGACGGATTCCCTGCTGGGAAATGCTGGCAAATGCCGGCTGAAGAGCTGAGATAAATTCTGTTTTCAGCTGTCCCTCGATCTGCTCTCTGTCGTACTGCTGTTCAAAGTTTCCGCAGACGTTGGAATAGAAGAGAAGCGGGTCTGCAATGCGGTAGGAATAAACACCGCTGCAGCGGACAGAAACATCAATGTCCAGACCGATGTTCTGGTCTACAACACGGAATGGAATCGGGTTCGGAGTTCCGAATTTATTGTCTACCAGTTCTTTGGTGTTGAAATAGTAAACACGCTGGTCTTTGCCAGTGTCACCGCCGAATGTGAAACGCTTGCCAATGGTGTGGAAAGTGTTCATGATGGCGTCGCCCAGATTTCCGGAGAAAATACTTGGCTCGGTAGAAGCATCGTAGGTGTATTCGCCTGGTTCCGCGCAGATATCAACGATCTTGCCCTGCTCTACGATCATCATACATTGTCCGTCTGCGACTGCGATTCCGGATCCGGTGGTGATAATGTTGTCGCTTCCCTTGGTATTGGAGGAACGTTTGGATGTGCGCTTCTGCCCCTTTACTGCCAGAACGTCATTGTCGATGGCATCACAGTAGAAAAATTCTTTCCACTGATCTGCAAGTGTACCGCCTGCGGCGCCAAGTGCTGCTTTAATAAGTCCCATATTGTAACTCCTTTCTTTTTGACCGGTCAATGACTGGAAAAATTATGTAAACGAATGCCGCCTGATGCCAATAGCAGGAGTGCATTGGCGCAGAAACCATGGATTTCATATCTGGTGGTGCCTGTGTGAGCAGACATAGTGGTTTCGTTAATTTGTACAGTCATTGTCCGAAAATGACTTTATTAATTATTCTACATAACGATTCAGCAGACATTATTCCGCGAGGTGTTTTTGTGAACAAAGTTCACAGAAAAAACGAGAAATGCGGCGCGAAATCGTATAAAACATGATTTCTGTGTATCCAGAAGGATATCACTGTGAATGTGCGGAATCGTTACTACTCTACTATAAATTTTATCTGATTTTGTCTGAAAAAACAACCTATATGTGATAAATGACTGGTTTTCGTGACAATAAGACATAGATACTATCTGATTTGCAGTAAATAGGAATTGTATACCAGCCATTTGATGACAAAAAAATGTTTGGAATGCCGGAATAACAAAAATCTGCAGCCTATATATTATAGTACTGCAGATTTTGTCATTAGTAATATTGAACCTGGTATGGGGCACATTTAACCTTCTGAATTGTCATCAGATGCGTCTGAGCTGTCTGATCCGGAATTGCCTGATCCAGAGCCGTCAGAACTGGAACTGCTTTGGGTGGCAAGTGTCTGATAGTACCAGGAGGAGGTGATGGAATCATTATCCTCCACGTAATTTCCGTTGGAATCCAGCATATTTCCGTCGGAATCAAATGTGACATCCAGAAGATCCGTCTTAGTAGATGGTGTGACGTTCATGGACATGATTTCATCATATTTTGTCTGAAGGTTTTCCAGGGAAAATTCATCTCCGATGGACTGGCGGACGCTGTGTGCAGATGCTAGAGCGTCTGTATAATCGTCCAGCTTATATGGTGCATATTCCAGGGTATCGTAGCTGTAATGCATAACCAGCGGTGTCAGTGTGGCATCTTGGATCTGGATGCTGGTCTGGTCGCCGTCTACAGTCTTCTGAATGGTAAAGGCTGCCATTCCGCCAAGAAGCTGCTTCAGTGTTTCCTGACCGGTAACGAAGTTGCCAAGGGAGTAGTAGATCAGCATGTTGTGACCAGAGTCATCTGTAAGGTAGCCATATGGCTGGAGCACATTCGGATTGGTTCCGATCACAACGTCAACACCCTGCTCCATAAGGAAGTTGGCCCATTCTTTTTCGTATTCGGTAGGCATTGGTTCTTCGGTCTTGCCCCAGTTTGCAGAGAAAATCACACAGTCTGCGGAAGCTTTGGCCTGTTTGATGGCGGCTGCAACATCGGCAGTGCTGAACGTGTCAATCATAGAGCCTTTTCCGGAAGTGGATGTATCTGTACTTCCAGAACTGTCTGCATCTCCTGTTGAACTGTCGGAAGTATCCGAGCTGGCAGAGTCGTTTGCAGAACCATCGGAATTATCGGTGCTGTCGCCGGAGCTTACAGTCTGGCTTCCATATGACGGGAAGGTATAGTTAAGGAACGCAATCTTGATTCCGTTAATTTCTACAATCTTCGGAGCGTCTATACCGGACTGGTTTTTATGAATACCAACCAGAGTGACATCCGGATGGCTGGTTTCCCAGTAATTTAAAGTTTCGTTGATCATGGAAGAACCATTGTCATCGATCAGTGCTGTGGCAGATGTGACCACATTAAATCCGGCATTTACAAGTGCGTCGCCAACCTCTGTAGGAGTGGCGTAAGGCGCGGTACCGCTGACTGCGCTGTGGTCTGTGGTGAAAGGTGTTTCCTGATTGACCATAGCAATGTCGGCAGCCTGTATATCAGATTTCAGATTGGCATAAACACTGTTATAATTCCAGGCGTCGGTTTCTGACTGGCCGGATGCAAGAAGACTTGGCTGAACCAGGTTATCCCCAACTGCAAGGACTGTGGCTGTAGTGACTTCCTGGGTGGTGGCAGCTGCCTCTTCTTCCTTCTGTTTTTGTAAGTCAGCTGCCTTTTTCGCCTGGGCGGCTGGCTGGCGGATCATGGTGTAGTCCATCTGGTTAAACACCAGGCAGAGAACCACCAGAACCGCGATGGATACCAGAAAGCTGGTTCTGGAATTCAGGCGTTCTTTATAATTTAATGGGAGATTATCTCGTTTTTTCATGATTTTGCCCTTCTCTAATGTAGGAAAATATGACCAGCAGGATCAGAAAATCAGATTGCTCCTGCATATTTTCAATGTGAGTTCATTATAGCAAATTATTGTGCTCAAAGAAAGAAGTTATTACATAAATATTTAAAAAAATGTTACAGCATTTCGGGAATTTTCGGGTAATATTGCGCGTGGATCTGGCAGGCAGAAGCCGGGCGAAAATACTGCAGCTTCAGAGGCAATCACAATTTCTCGTTCATGTATTTTCGCAAAACCGGAAACTGCACAGGGCCGATTTCCAGTATCTTCTGATGAAAACTTTTCAGATCAAAGTTTTCGCCAAGGAGGGATTGCTGTTCTTCTTTCAGATCCAGAAAATTCAGATATCCCACATAGTATTTCAGATAATTAGCAGGTGTTTCGGTGATATATCGGTAAATCTCGGCCGTGACAGCAGCATCACGGATTCCGAAAAGTTTCAGGAAGCGGGCGGCTTGCGCAGGAGTCCAGCCGTGGTAATGGATTCCCACATCCAACAGGGAGTAAATGCACAGATTCACGCTGCGGTTCAGCCAGGAAAGTCGCGTGCAAGCAGAAGCTTCCTGTGAGGATAAGGTGCCGGCAGACAGATAATCTGCTGCATAATCATACGCGTAACTTTCCACATAAGTGGCCCAGCCTTCCACGTATCCGCTGTAATCGATGAGATACCGGATATGGGATGGACTTTGTCGTCCGAAATAAACGGTCTGGTAAAGATGACCGGGAAAACCCTCATGTGCCATGGTGGTAAAGAGGGAAGTCGTGTCGGCATTGCTGTCTGGATTGTAAAAAATATTGTGATAGCCACCAGAATCCAAAGGCGCGATCAGATAGTAGGCGGGCGCACTGGTCTGCCGCAATTGTGGCGCAATTTCATGGATGGTGACGGTAACATTTTCACAAGCAGGAAAGTCATTTTGTATAGAATCCTGTAAATGCTCGATCATGTCATCGGGTGTTTTTAGGGGGCAGGTATAAGAGCCCAGCATGGACGCTAAGGCAGGATTGTGGGCAAAGAGGTCAGCCATTTGGAACAGGTCTTCCTGACGTTTGGCAGCGATTTCTTGGAAAACCGTATAGGGACTTTCCTTTGTGCCGGTGTTCTTTCTGACCAGAAGGG
>ENA-ORLW01001259-ORLW01001259.1-human-gut-metagenome-genome-assembly--contig:-NODE-1259-length-29133-cov-3.796256_pt1 | contig 29133 bp, 37 predicted proteins | sample MGYA00243017_ERZ508829 | MGnify/ENA primary metagenome ERZ508829 (study PRJEB26277, sample SAMN04329776) | human gut metagenome | biome: human-associated habitat | host: Homo sapiens | place: USA...
CGAAGTTTTTACAATGGTTTTCAAATTCTTTAATTGTATTAAATTTTAAACCGCTTTCACCAATTAAATCTGTATCTACCAATTTATCATTTGAAGCAATTATAGGTTCATTTATATTAAATGATATATAAGCGTCGTTATGATCTTTATAAAGTGCAACAATTGATGTTGTATTATAGCCAAATATGCCCTTTTCGCTGTAAAAATACATATCCACAAAAGTATATTCACTGTTTTCGAGTAAACTGATATTCTTTTCAAACTTTGATTTTAATTGATTATAAGTTGTTTTGGCAATATTACTGATGTCAGTTAAGTATGTCGCTTCAAGTACTTCATATTCTTTAGATGTTTGTGTAAATAGAATTCCATATTCGTTGGCATATTTATCAACATCATTTTTTAGCGTAACTGTAATTTTATCACCGACTTTTATATTATTATCACTGATACTTGGGTATGAAAAATCCACACTAGCAGTTTCGCCAACATTGTTTTCATTAGGCATTCCAATAGCTATTTCATAAGATAAATTACTTGTTCCAGTTAATATGTTGCAGTTCCCTATTTTATCTGACAATTGCGGTAAAAGAGCATAGTGTGAATAACTTTCACACATTATCACATTTTCAAGTCCTTCAAAAGGATCAATTTCTGTAATTTCTTCTAATCCTGATACTTTATAATCAATAGAAAAATTTTCATCACCATTAAGTTTTTTATCTCCTAGATTATTGATAGCGTCATAGTTTACAGATATTTCATATGTAATAGTATCACCATTTTTAAGGTTTTCAGATTCATTTTTATCACATGAAATATCAAAATATTTCTTTAGCACATTCTTTGAACCCATAATGCTTTCTAGACCTGGTTGTTTAATTTCAAGAGCGGTATATAAGCTGTCATAATCAATGATATCTTTTTCAAAAGTTTCTACTTTAGCATAACCGTCATATCCGCTATATTTAATATTATCTATAATATAATCTTCAACTTGAATTTTATTTTCACTTAAAACCATAATTAGAATTACTATAATAGCAATAACAGCAAGGATAAGGAAAATCGGAATAAAAATTTTCAATTTTCTAGTTTTCATATTACTAGATTGTTCTTTTAACTGAGTGTTAGATGTTGTTTGAATTTCATTACAATTAAGACAGCTATCTCCATTGAGCTTTGTTCCGCATTTCTCACAATACATAAATATTTCCTCCTATTGACATTATTTGAAAAATGTCATACAATAATTTTGTCGAAGTATGGAGAAAATCTCTATATTTTGTATAATCCTTAATGTTTCCTCATAAGGATTTATCTGAAATCTCCGTTGAATGCCAGTTCATCGGAGATTTTTTGTTGATTTATAAATATCTCAAAATTTTTATACACTTGTCTTTCTAATGGACTAACTAAAAACTTATTGCGTTTATACAATACATCCATTCGCTTTGCTCTGTTTGTTGCTGCCGTAAGTGATATATCACAAACTTTAGATATCTCTTCCGGAGTATGCAAGTCTAATCCCCATAAAACACATGCAGGTGCTAGCAATCTTGCAGCAAACATATCTGCTTCAGTTTCTCTTTCGGGTTTAGACAAGTCAAAAGTACGCAAATGTTTTCCGTTTTTTAATTTGTGACCTAATAATATATGTCCTAACTCGTGAGCCACTGTAAATTTACAATGACCTCTTGATTTGGTTTCATCAAAAATTATAAACCATTCACCGTTTTCAATTATGCTTTTTCCGCTTTCTTGTTGAGATAGTTTATTATCACCATTAACATTACTATTTTCAACGACTTTAATTCCTGACATTTCAGCTATTTTAAAAATTTTAATCGGAAGCTCAGTTACATTATAATCAATAAGACATTGCCATGCTGCGTCCCTCAAATTTTTATATTTACCATAATTCAAATTTATCACCTCATTAAGATTGTTCCCTTAATGAGGTTTTTTTATTTTTCAGGTAGTTTTAAATAATATTATTAAAAATCTTCATCCGTTTCAGGCAAATTACGAAATCTTTCAATTTCTGTCTTAGTCCATATTTCAAAACCATGAAAGCCTTGCATTATTCCGTATTCTTCGTTTTCAATTTCAAGTATTTTATCAATAGCAGGTTGCATATTAGGTTTTTCACGATATGATTCAATTATTTTTAACTCTCTTGGGGAAAGATTAATGGCTTTATTGCTTATCTTCATATTATCACCTAGTCAGTTTATAAATCCATTTCAGATTTCGGAGCATTGAGCAAATCTTCATATTGCTCTTTACTTCCTTTTTCAATACGCATTGGCGATTGTCCGTCTTTACTTCGTGCAGCGACAAACTTTATATATTTGTTTTCTTCATCTTTATCAGAAGCTGTTAAAGACACATCATCTTTAATGTCTAATATTTTATCAACAGCAGGCTGCATATGAGGCTTGTTTCGATAAGCTGTTATGACCTTGTTTTCATGCTTTGTCAAGATAAGGTTATCCCTTTCATAATCGCCAAATAAATAATTGGCGTCACATTCGAGAGCTTTCATAATTTTAATAATAACTTTTTCAGGCGGCGAATTAAGATTGACTTCATAATTACTAATCGAAGTTTTTTTTACACCAACTTTTTCTGCTAATTGCTCTTGTGTCAATCCTAATTGTTTACGCCGTTGTTTGATTTTTTCGCCAATCATTTATTATCACCTCGTTTATTTACAGTATATCACATTTAATCCAGTATATCAAGAATTTAATAAAAAAAAGTATGTAATTATTGAATTTAGTGCAGTTTATCCAAAAATATGAGAATATTTTGTATGGTTTTGTCCACTAAAAATGGAGTTATTTTATTGACAAAATATTTATACTGGATTATAATATTACTATAGTCCAGTATAAATGGATATAGGGAGGTGATAAAATGCAGCAGACACTCGTAGGTAAAAATACAAAACGAATTATTAAGGAACGTAAAATAAAACAAAAAGATGTTGCCATAATTTGTGGATATGATCCAAAGGATTTTAGCCAAATGTTAAATGGTTACTTATCAATAAGAGATAATGACATTATCAAAATTAAAGAAGGATTAAATGTTGAGTTTAATGATTTATTTAGAATTGAAAAATAAATTTGAGAAATAATTTCCCATTTTCAGAAAGGCGTAACGAATATGCAAAACATAAAGGAAATAGAAGAAAAATGTTATTCTGACTTTGCAAGATTTATTTTTGAACAATATTATAAAGAAATGTTAAAAAAGAAGAGGGAAGAGCTTGGTATAAAAATAAGTGATAAAGCCTTCGACGACTACGAAGATGAATAGGTCAAATTATAAAAATGGGAAATAATTTCCCAGAAAGAGAGGTGTATTAAAACAATTCCGTTGCCAATTTTAATCTTACTCACACCGATAATTAGCTTTTTAATAACAGCTATAATTTCAATAGGTCGTGCCAACGGAAAGAAAGTGCATATCAATCCCTATATGTTTTATGGTGTTTTCTTAATGTTACTTGGAATAATGCTTGGTCTTATTTGGCTTTTTAAAATGTAAATCTGAAGATATATGAAAATAAAAATGAAATGAGAAGTTTATATGTCATTTATATTAATTATTATAAACCTGTCGATATTGTATGCAGCTATTCGAGAAGGATTATACGGAACAAGCGATTATATTATTTTAACAACTAGTCTTCTAGTCTTATTTGCTGCTGTAGCAAGTATTGTTATAGCATGAGATTAACAAGAATAATAAAAATGAAAAATCACTTTCCACAATGAAAGGAAGATAAACATGAAAAGTAAAGCGTTGAAAATAGCACTAGGAGTTACATTAAGCTTTTTATATGTATTTGTTTTTTGTACAGGATTTTCGTTAGCGTATGTAGGTGGAGCTTTATTATTAAAAAATCAGTGTTCACTAAAAATACTATTGATGATATTGTTGGGTATCATTATAACAATTAGCTCAACAATATTATATAAACATTTAGATAAAAAACTGTACAAAGGAGAAAAAACAAAATGAGCTTAGCAAAAACACTGAGCAAAGGCAAAGAAAAGACACAGATACATATTAACGATATTCGTGAAAATGACAAAAACGATTATCTGATAAATGAGGATGAAGTCAATGCTTTAGCTCTCTCAATTAAAACATATGGACTTTTGCACAATGTTGTTGTTTACAGAGAAGAAAGTGCTTTTGACAACAAGCATTATACCCTTATAAGCGGTGCAAAAAGATTCAGAGCAGTTTCCTTGTTGTATGCCGACGGACAGCATGACGGTTATATAGACGCTACGATTGACGAAAAGAGCGAAAATGAAATCGTTGAACAGGACAAGATAAATGCTGCTAATCTCTACAGACGACCGAATCATGAAACTTTGTATAAAGAAATTAAGCAGAAAGAATCTTTTTATGAATATCTTGTTTCACAAGGAAAAAGACCGGAGCTGAACAAACGGGATTATGTAGGACAAGCTTTAGGAATATCAGGAAGACAGGTAACCAACATCAAAAACGAGTTTGAAAAAGAAAAAGAACCAAAGAAACAAGATACATACAATGATTATCTGAAAGATTGTTCTAAGCAAATTAAAAAAGACTATCACATAGATGTAAAGCTATCTCGAAAAGGAATAACACTGCCGATTAAAAATACAGAAGAAATGAATTTGATTTTATCGAAATTGGGTATTGAAAAGCAAATTGCAGATGAAATTGAACTTGAAAGTGTACAAGCTTATGAGGAAGGAGAACTAGGACTATGAGAATATACAATGTGATTACACAAAAGGGCGGAACAGGAAAATCAGAAACCGTGAAAAACTTAGCTTATGGACTGGCTTTAAAAGGTTTAAGGGTATTAGTAGTTGACCTTGATCCTCAAGCTAATACAACTTCTACAATTTTAAAACTAAACAAAACGGTAACACCTAAAACGCTTAATGATATAAAAAAGGATTATGATAGTCTAGTTACAAACGAAGCGACAGGTAGAGAGGGCATAGACATTATAAATAAATATATGCTCAAGGATTGTGGAAAGTCTGACGTGTGTGATGTGCTTCTCAATCCAAACAATATTAAAAACGCTATTAAACACACCACATATAAAAATATAGATATTCTTCCATCATCTTCAAGATTGATTGAGGTTGATATGAGATTAAAAGCCAGCTCTATGAAAGTAGATACAAGGCTTCAGATGGCTTTAGAACATATTGAATCAGACTATGACGTTTGTGTTATTGATAACTCACCGTTTATAAATGCTGTTACTATCAACGGCATATCAGCTTGCAAGAATGAAGGAGATACAATAATAATTCCTATTAAAATTGAAAACGGCAGTCTTGAAGGTGTTGATACAACACTACAGCAATTAATTGAGATTCTTAATTATTCAACGTTTTTAGCATTTGATTTTAAACTGTTATTTACAATGAGAAATCGAAATAAGATTGAAGCTGAAATAGAAGAAACATTAAGACATCTGTTTCCTGGAAGGTGTTATGAGCAAACGATAAGATACCAGGCAAAACCGGTTGTTACAGCTTCACTTGAAAAGAAAATACTTATCGAATCAAGCGATTCCTCTGTTGCAAATGATTATAGAAAGTTTGTAGATGAAGTTTATAAAAATGGGAAATAATTTCCCACATTTAGAAAGGAAAAAGATTGTGATAAGATCACCGCCTTGTTTAAGTAAATAAAATTCAAATTGTTCAGATATAAAAATTAAATGAAAAGGAAGAAGTTTAACATGATTATTTTTTTAAGAGTTATTGCAGCTGTATTATTTATCGGCAGCATTATTGCAACAATACTTTATTATTTAGCACATGAAGAGATAAAAAAGAAATATCTTATCATTCCTAATTTGATAGCTTTTGTATTATTGGTAACATCTTGTTCTTTCAAAATCATTCCGACAGGATATACAGGAGTTAAGACTACATTCGGTCAGATTAACGAAACAACTTTAAATAACGGTTTTAACTGGAATATACCTTTTGTGCAATCTATCGAAACAGTAAACAACAAACAGCAGGATATCGTTTACAGCGGTAAGATATGGTCTGAAACCAGTGGAAGAACCACTATTTACTATGATGAGATTACTGTAACATATCAGATTAATTCCGAAAAATCTGCTTGGATTTTTGCCAATGTATCAAATTATGAAGATGATTTGATATCACAGAATTTAGTTTCATCTGCCGTAAAGTCAAGCAGTAAAACACTTGCTGATACAGAAGCAACCAATCGTTCAATCATTGAACCTTTAGTACAGAAGAACATACAAAAATCACTTGATGAAAAATACGGAGAGAAGATTGTTTACATAAACAAGGTGGCAATTAATAATGCTGACTTTGAAGACTCATACAATGATGCAATTGCGGCTAAGCAAAAGGCACAGCTAAAAGCAGAAAAACAAGAAATAGTAAATAATAAAGAGATAGAAAAAGCTAAAGCAGAAGCACTGGTAACAAAAACTAAGGCTGAAGCAGAAGCGGAAGCTAAAGTTATTGCTGCTAAAGCAGAATTGGAGGCTAACAAGCTGCTTGAAAAATCGATTACTGAACATATTTTAAGAAAAATGTATATTGAAAGATGGAATGGCAGCTTGCCACAATATGTTTCAGGAAACAATGATTCATTTATGTTCGGAATCAATAAATAAGAAAAAGGATGGAATTTAAAATGAAAAAAATAATTTGTGGATTAATTGCACTTACATTAGCAACATCAGTGTTTACTGGTTGTGATCAAGCTTCTAGAGTTTCGTATAATCTCTCACGAGAAGCTGACAACTTTAATGATGTAAGACAAGTTACAGTAATTAATTGTATCAAGGGTGATGTTCTATTTCAAATGACCGGAAAACTATCTATAACCGCTGATACAGCTGATAACCAACTTGAAATCATTGTTGAAGATGAAAATGGAGAATACAAAAAACATTTTATTGGTCTCAGTAAAAATGTAACTTATGTAGTTGAAGATATTACAGCCGGTGATGTAGATAATTATAAGTATACTCTTAATTTCAATCCGAAAATGTGGTTGCCAGTAGGAGTAGACAAAATCGATTAATTGTAAAAAAAGATTTGCTAACTCAAAAATGAGTTAGCAAATCATAAGGAGGTTTATTAACATGAGACCAACAGGAATAACAAGACCACTAGACAAAATGGGGAGGATAGTACTCCCAGTTGAACTTAGAAGAATATATGAGTTATCTGAAAATGACTTGTTAGAAATTTATGTAGATGGAGAAAACCTAATACTACATAAGTTCCAAAATAAATGCGAGTTCTGTAACAATACAGAAAACATCAGTAAATTTAAAGGTAAGTTTGTTTATGAAGATTGCAGAAAGCAGTTAATGAAAGGTTAAATAATATGAGCATATTAAGTAAGCTAAAGGAAAAGTTGTCAATCAAGAAAAAAACATCAAATGATTTGGATGATAATTATTTGATGTTAACAAATATAACTCCCTTATTCGATAACTTTGAAATTCAAAACAGAACTACTAAGATTATCGCAAAACCTGGAAAAGTAAAAAATATAATATTTATTTCTCTTGATAATCAAAAACTTAATTTATTTATAGACTTTTTTAAACAAAATAATTTTAACTATTCAATTTGCCGTTTTGATAATGAGTCTAATAAAACCGAAATCAGTTGTGAATCTAAATGTTTTTTGCTTTTTGAAGAACATCTTCATAAATCGAAATAAATTTTTGCTGATTTAAAAAACCCTGAGAATTTAAAAAATCAACAACTTTAAACTCTCCGATATTTTCTTTATAGACTAAACATTTATCAAGTTCATAATAAAGTAAATACATTGCCCAATCACATGAAAAAATAAAATCAAAATTGTTAATATCATTAAGCAGAATGAATTTCGTTAACATCTTATGGTTTTGCACTCTATAAGTTAATCGTTTATTACCGTCAATCACTAAATAATTACGATTAACATCAACAAAAGGAACAATTATTATAGGTGACTTTTTCAATTGTTGTTTATTCAGTAACTCACTATTGTCATATCTTGCACATTTAATAAGTTCTTTAGTTTTCATTCTTTTAAAGTTTTTAAAAGAAATTCTTGAAGAAATTTGTTCAATATCATAATGAAAAATATAAGGAACATCTGAACCTAATAAATTAACCTCATGAGTAAATATTTCATACCGACGATTCTTTTTTTTGTATTCAGATCTAATTTTCATATGTCGTTTATATTCTAAAAGGCTGATATTGTCTAGTTCATTTAAAATTTTCAACCATCCGAAAAAATAATCTTTTATGTCTTTTTCTAAAAATAAAGAACAAATATATTTGATGAATTGTTCAAATTGAAACGAATAGAATTTACCTTCATAAGCGTTAATAGCCATAAAACCACTTCCTTTTCCAAAATTATACCATAAACAACATAAAATTACAAGGAGTAAAAACATGAAAAACCAAATAATCTGTGGTGACGCACTTGCAGTATTAAAAACACTTCCCTCTGAATCCGTCAACTGCTGTGTAACTTCACCACCTTATTTCGGACTCCGTGATTACGGTGTTGACGGTCAGATAGGATTAGAAGAAAGCGTTGCTGATTATATATTAAAATTAGTTGAGATTTTTAGAGAAGCCCGGAGAGTGCTGAAAAAAGACGGAACTCTTTGGGTTAATATAGCTGACAGCTATGCAGGCAGCGGAAAAGGTAGAAATGCAGACGGAAGTGTTCCCAAAAGCATTAATCATTGCAAAGAACAATTTATAAAAGGGCGAATATCAGGAATGCTTTATAAAGCTATGACTACTGAAGCAAAGCGAAAAGATTTAATGGGCATACCGTTTTTGTTGGCTTTAATGCTCAGATGTGACGGTTGGTATTTAAGACAGGATATTATTTGGAACAAACCTAATCCAATGCCTGAAGCCGTAAAAGACAGATGTACTAAAGCTCATGAATATATTTTTCTGTTTAGCAAATCAGAAAAATATTACTATGATAATGAATCCATAAAAGAACAATGTGTCGGCTTTGATAAATCTTCACCCAGAGGAAGCAAAGGATGTAAAACAGCTAATTCAGGCCGAAGAAAAGGTAACTCAAAAACATTCAGAGGCGGCGGAGCTTATACGAATAATAAATCTTTTGAAAACTCTGTATCTGCAGAACGAAGCAGTCACGGAAACAAAGAGAATCCTACAGGACTTAAAAATCGCAGAAGTGTATGGACTATAGCCACACAAGGTTTAAGAGGAATGAAAGACGAAAGTCATTTTGCAACATTTCCTGAAAAACTGGCTGAACTGTGTATACTTGCCGGGTGTGCAGAGGGTGGTACAGTCTTAGATATGTTCGCAGGTTCAGGCACGACTGGACTTGTGGCCCATAAACATAAGCGTAATTTTATTATGATTGATATAAATGAAAAGTATTGTGATTTACAAAGAGAAAGGTTGGACTATGAAACAAGAATGTAAAAAGGAGAAAGTCACTTCTACAGATATAAAATTAGCTTTAAAAAATCATCATTCGTATGATAATAGTTTTTTTATAACAGAGTGTAAGAATGGTTCTACATATTTCCCTCCGGCACAAGGATTACTTAAATTTGATGGTTTGGCTATTACAAAGAGTTATTCTAAACCACGCATTATCGGTTATGAAATAAAAATCAGCCGAACAGATTTTAAGCAAGACGGTAAATGGCATTTATACTTGCAATACTGCCATGAATTTTATTTTGTAGTACCTAAAGGATTAGTAAAGAAAGATGAACTGCCGGATAATGTTGGACTTATTTATTATAATCCTGATACAGAAGCTCTTAGAACTGTCAAAAAAGCTTTATATAGAAAGATTGAAAAGCCTGTAGATTTATATGAGTATATAATTTTCAGCAGATTTGAAGAAGATAGAATACCTTTTTATGAAGACAGAGCAGAATATGCCAAAGCTTATCTTGAAGATAAAAGAAACAAAAGACATATAGGCGAGGAATTTGGGACTCAAATGGCAAGAGATTTACAGGAAGCACATGAAAGGCTTGATAACCTTGAACATTCTGAAACAGAATTAGATATTTGGAATGCCGTAAAAAATGAATTGTATAATGCAAATATTATTAGTTTATGGCCTTACGGTAAAGACGCTGTAATTAAAAATTTGAGAGAAAACCTTAAACGCTCTTATCCTAAAAGAATTGATGATTTTGTTGACATAATTGAATTTAATATAAATGAACTCAAGAAAGAATTAAAGAAAAGTGAGGAACATATATGTACGATGAAATAAAAGTTACACGAAATAACATTATAAAGCTTTCTCAATTTAAAAGAGGTGACAAAGTTACGCTTCTGAAAAAAATTGAAACTGATGAAGGCATTTATAATGCAGGTCGTGTAATGAAAATTGAAAAAGTAACGGTTCATCCGTTTCAAAGAACACCTAACAAAACATTTGAAAAATTTAAAAAGAAATATAAGGTTAATGAAAGTATTTTTACTTTATACCTTAATGATTTTGATACAAAAGAATTTTTACATTGTGATATTAAATGCAACGCTTCTGATGTCATTCAAGGAAGAATAACAGGAGATGAACTTAAAACAGCTATAAAGAATTATAAAAAGCAGTATGCTATGAGATATATTACAGCAGCAATTTTTATGTTAATATCACTTAGTCTATTCTTATTAATAATGGTCTCTGATATAGTATCAGATTTACTATCGGTTTATAGTTTAATTGCGATTGTTTCTGTTTTAAGTTTTATCTTATCGTTTGCGATACCTTTTAATGAAAAACCATGGAGAAGAATAAAAACAAAGGAGCGTAACAGTAATGAAAAGAAAGAATAAGAAAAAAGAGCTTTCTCCATCAGAATTGAGAATACATATTCGAGTTCTGCACACCAAAGGCTTAACAAATCAAGAAATTGCAGATGAATGTGATGTTGGCTTATCAATTGTCAATGAAATAGTCGGTGAAATGGGGTATAAGCCTAACAAAAAACAAGCTAAGGAAAAACACATATGGGCGAATTAGGATTTACGGAAATATCAAAAATCGGATTTTTAATTTTAGTTGCTCTTATGCTTTCCTCTTTGACAATTATAAGACAATCTGAAGAACAACCGAAATTTGTATTTATATATATTATTGTTTTATCTGCTTTATCGGCAATATTGTTTGTTTTGCCGTGAGAAATGTATTGAATCAATAGAAAGGAAGTTATCTATATGAACATAGGAAATAAACTAAAAGAAAAGTTTTTACATAAGAAAACATCATGTGATCCTTATTGGGAAAATGAAAGAAAAATAACAAGTGATAACATCGTAAAATTATCACAGTTTAAAGTCGGCGATATTGTAACACTGATTACACATGATAGTGGAAAAACAATGAAAATATCTTGTATAGAACTGTTTTCTAACAGCTTTAAACACTTAATTATTCCAAATGTTTCGGTAGAAGATTATTTTATATTTACATTAACAGATGACGATGGTCATGAAAAAAGATGTTTTGTACATGATGTAATTAAAGGTATTGTTACGGAAAATGAACTCAAAAGTATTGTTAAAAAAAGAAATAAAAAAAGAATCAGACAGCTTCTGCTGTTACTAATATCAATTCCACTTTTTGTTGTTTCATATTTAACTCGTGAACTAATTTTTCCTTTAAGTTTTGTGTTTTTACTTGCTACTGCTTTTTGTTTGTTCTTGTGGTTTATAAACAATGTATTCATTTTGAAAAAATCAATTATAAAAGGAAAAAAAGATAATAAGCTAAAAATATTGAAATGAAAGGAAGTCAAAACAATGAAGTTAATAACCTTATCATTGAGTATAATACCTATTTTTTTATTAATCGGCGGTATAATTTTAAAGGCTCTTGCCAACGGGAAAACGATAAAAGTCAATTCAAATTTAATTTGTGGTATTTTATACTTAGTGTTAGCGTTAATAATTGGTGGTGTTTATTTTTTTATATAAAACACCTGAAGAAGTGCAAAAAATACAAAATATAAATGCTTAAAGTGAAAGGAAAATAACAATGGAAAGATGTTTTATAATAAGCGAAAATAGTGAGCTGTATCATGATTATATGGCTTGGAAAACTAATGTCAAAAAGAATAACGAAACTATGAAAGAGTTTTTAGACAATATGGGGATTGAAACCTCAGAATACTCATTATCTGACAGACTGGGTATTGTTGTAACCGAATCAGATTTAGAAAAATTTAAAAATCAGCTAACAAGACAACCTGTGCAATTTTGTGGGAAGTTAGGACTGTATGAATTCAAGAAGAACTCACCTGTCGGCAAAGCATATACAGCACTAGGGTTGAAAGTAATATATAAGCCAAATGTCGCTTGGTGTGCTGATATATTGGTCAGAAGCTGTCAAACAAGATGTTTTATGCATAATGGAATTTTATATGTCACGATGGAAGCTGATGAAATTAAAAGCGATACAGAGTTCCCTGATGGTTGGAACGATATCAAAAGAAGCGACTTTTACAAAATGCTAGAAGAAAGTAATCTAGAGGGATAAAATGAACAGACATATAAACTATGACAAATGTCCTCTCGCAATACCAGGTAAGGGCGGATCAATCAAATGCAATATGTCTGCAGAAGAATTAAAACTTCTATATGGAAAAGAAAATGTAAAAACAATTGAGCCAAAAGAAGAATATAAAAAGCTTTTTAAAGAAGATAAATAAAAATAGGGAAAATTAAAGTAAAGGGGTAAAAAATGAAACAATTGAATTTTTTTGACGAACTAATAGTTGACAACTTTGCCGGAGGCGGCGGAACAAGTACAGGAATTGAGCTTGCAACAGGCCGACCTATTGATATAGCAATTAATCATGATCCTGACGCTATTTTAATGCACAAGACTAATCACCCACATACAAGACATTATTGCGAAAGTGTTTGGGATGTGAACCCTAAAGAAATATGTGCAGGACACCCTGTAGGACTAATGTGGCTGTCACCTGACTGCAAGCATTTTTCAAGAGCAAAGGGCGGTAAGCCTGTAAGTAAAAATATAAGAGGGCTTGCATGGATTGCTGTCAGATGGGCAGCTGCCGTTAAGCTGAGAGTTATCATACTTGAAAATGTTCCTGAATTTGTAACGTGGGGTCCGTTGAATAAAGACGGCTACCCTAATCCGAAACAAAAAGGCAAAACCTTTAACAGCTTTGTCAACGCATTAAAATCTCATGGTTATGAAGTTAAATGGAAAGAACTTAAAGCTTGTGATTTCGGAGCTCCGACAATAAGAAAGAGATTTTTCCTTATTGCTCGCTGTGATGGAAAGCCTATTATATTCCCTGAGTCTACTCACGGAGAAGGATTGAAGCCATACAGAACAGCAGCAGAATGTATAGATTGGTCTGTGCCATGTAAATCAATCTTTGAACGCAAAAAACCTCTTGCAGATAACACTCTCAGGAGAATTGCAAGAGGACTTGACAAGTTTACTATTGAATCAGATAAACCGTTTATAATAGCTATAGGTCAAACAGGATACTGCAAAAACAGACAGTATGACATAGATTCACCGCTTACAACGATTGTTGCAAAAAATGAACATTGCTTGTGTACACCACATATTTCAAAATATTATGGCGGTGTAACCGGGAGCAAAGCAGACGAACCATTGTCAACAGTTACGGCAATAGACCACAATGCAATTGTAACTCCCTGCTTAAACCCATACATAATGGCAAACAACACAGGAAACTTAGGGAAATCTATTAATTCACCATGTCCTACTGTAACAACCGGTGTTCGCAATTTTTTAGTCGCACCACACCTTATACAATATCACAGTGAAACATCAAATCACGAAGTAAGAGGTCAACAGCTTGATAAGCCTTTAATGACTGTTGACGGATCAGGAAGATACGGTTTTGTGGAAAGTCACTTATGTATACTTAGAAAAAACATGGATTGCAAATCGTTAAATGAACCGTTACCTACCATAACAACGTCAGGAGGACATTTTGCAGAAATCAGAACTTTTATAGCAAAGTATAACAAGGATACTGACTTAGGACATTGGGAAAAAGTCAGAAAACTGCTTAATGCATATTGTGATTACAAGCTTTCGGATGATGAAATACTTCTTTTTGAAATCAACAAAGAGTTTTATTTTATATCTGATATAGGAATGAGAATGCTTGAGCCTAGAGAGCTTTACAATGCTCAAGGCTTTCCGAAGGATTATATTATCGACCATGATTACAAAGGAAACAAATATCCAAGAACTAAACAGGTTGCAAGGTGTGGCAATGCAGTTCCCCCACCGTTTGCCGAAGCATTAGTCAGAGCAAATCTGCCTGAAATGTGCGGACAGAAAATATCGACAATGAAAGAGTTAAAGGAGATTATTTAACATGACAACAGATACATATGTAGAAAATATGCATTTTGTATATTAATAAAACAATTTAAGGGAAAATTCAATTTAGAACAGCATGCAACCTTTTATTCAATTTTTTGTATAGCAATGCAGATAGTATTTATGGTTTTTTCAGCAACAAGATAAGGAGATTGTTTAACATGAATAAATATGAAATTCTGTGTTATATGATTACTCGAATGCATATTATGCCAACCGGCTTAGAAAAAGGAAAAACACAAGAAGAGATTGATTTAATGGCACTTGAAACAATGAATGAAATGTTTGAGATAATTGACTTGGATAAGGCAAATCAAACATATGAAGGGGCAAAGAAGTTAAAAAAATTAATTTGTAATTAGATAGATTTTTAGGGGAGAAACATTCTAATGAACAAAGAATTAATGTTTTCTAGTAAAAAACAAGATTATGAAACACCTCAAGATTTCTTTGAAAAACTTGACAAAGAGTTTCATTTTACGCTTGATCCTTGTGCTGATTCTGAAAATGCAAAATGTGAAATGTATTTTACTATTGAACAAGATGAATTAAAACAGGATTGGAAAGGTGAAACGGTATTTTGTAATCCGCCATATAGCAGAAAACTAAAAGAGTGGGTTAAGAAAGCTTATAACGAAAGTTTAAAGCCTAACACAACAGTAGTAATGCTGATTCCTGCAAGAACAGACACTACATATTTTCATGATTATATTCTGCCTTATGCAGAAATAAGATTTGTTCGTGGACGGTTAAAATTCGGCGACAGCAAAAACGCTGCACCGTTTCCGTCTATGGTTGTTATTTATAGAAATTTATACGAATAATTAAGGAGTGTTAAACTATGAAAACGCATAAATTAAAATTAGATATATCATTTTGTGATGCTGTATTAAGCGGAGAAAAGAGCTTTGAAATCAGAAAAAATGACAGAGGATATCAAAAAGGCGACCACATAAAATTCGTGCCTGTTGAAAGAGGCGAGTTCATTATGTATCCATGTGAACATGATATTAGTAAAAAAGAATATGAGATTACATATGTGCTAAGCAATTGGGGCATAGAAGAAGGCTATGTTGTACTTGCGATAAAAGAGGTGAAATAAAATGATGACTGATATTAGTTGCAGTATGGAAAAATGCATTCATAGAGTTGACGGACATTGTAATTGCAATTGTATATTTATTGATTATTATGGCGAATGTGAGATGTACGAAGAACAAAAAGAGGTGTTGAGGGAGCTAGACAAAAATGAGATGTAATTTACCAAAACACATAAAAACATGGCTTGATGATTTGCGGTGCGTAAGCAAAGATTGTAAAAAATGTGTTTATGAAAAAACATGTTCGGACAAAAAGAGTAATTCTATGTGTAATAGATTTCGTCTAAAAAAAGAGTGAAAGGAGAACTGAATAGAGAACTACTATACAGAGGAAAAGGAGAAGATAACGGCGAGTGGTTTTTTGGTAATCATTTATATGATGATATATCAGGAAAATTTTATATTGTTTTTCTTTTGAAATCCTAATTTTTGTACTGTAATCCATTGACAATATTTTCAAAAAGTTATATAATGTGATTAACAGAAAATGCTATAAACTTACTTATGTTTATCAAATAATTATAAATCAAAAGAGAGTGATATATAATGAAAACAATATCAATCGTAAGAAAAGTAGATAACTTAGGAAGAATAGTTATTCCGATGGGCATAAGAAAACGATTTGAGTTGGAAAATGACTCTTTGCTTGAAATTTTTACTGAGGGGGATTTGATTATTCTCAGTAAATACAGTGATAAATGCATATTCTGTGAAAATGAAAAAGGAGTTAGTGAGTTTAACGGCAAGTTCATTTGTGAAAAATGCAAAAATGAACTTATAAGTCTTTGAGGTGATTAATCATGAAAAAATTAATAAGTATATTAACAGCTTGCGTAACGGCGGTCGGTATATCAGGATTGCTTCCTGCTTCAGCTTCCGCTGCTAAAATTAAAAAGCCATCTAAAGTAACTTTAAAGAGCGTTAAAGCTGTCACAAAAACTGCTGTTAAAGCTTCATGGAAGAAAGTTAAGAAAGCTAAAGGCTATCAAATTAAGATAGCTAAAAATAAAAAGTTTAAAGGCACACGCACTATAAATGTAAAGAGAAACACTTCTAAATATACAATAAGAAAACTCAAATCAGGAACAAAATATTTTGTTAAGATTAGAGCTTATACCAAAGTCGGTAAAAAGAAAGTTTACGGGAAATGGAGTAAAATTAAATCTGTAACCACAAAAAAGTCTAAAGCACCTTCCCCTATCCCTGAAACAACTGAGGACGATTGGCAACCTAGTAAGCCTGATTATTCGTATACTGAGCCTGACGATTATTATACCGACCCTGAACCTGAACAGCCTACTCAACCTACAACTTTATCAAAAGAAGAGATTGAAACCAATCTTAAGGAATTAAGAAAAAATGCAGAAATCATTAAAGCCAAAGTTGCTAAAGGTAATTACCACAAGCTTAACAATGGAGAAAACGGAAAACAGATTTACTCAGTTGATTGGTGGGATGACCTTTGTGAAAACGATAAATGGGCTGATGAAAACCTATATGGAGATAATCCGAATATTCTATCATACAATAGATTATCATGGGAAAGTGCTTTAGAAGATTTAAACTGTCTTGCAAATGATATACCATTTGGAATATACACTCATGGTAAAAATATATACTGGGGCTACACATTTGATTTAGATAAATATCCTGAACTTCAGGAGTTTTTCAGAAGCAACCCTGCAAATATAACAGAGGATATGTCTGATATAGAGAAACTTGAAGCTATTGCAAAATATATTTCCAAACATGGTAATGTTATCTCGTGGGAAGAAAGGTATGGAAAGGGTAACACCTATGCTCAAGATGTGCCTGACGAATACGAGCAGTTCGGTATGCATACACAGGCATATATGGTTTTAATAAAAGATGGAACAGGCGTGTGTGTAGATTTTTCTGCTGCTTGTTGTTTTTGGGCAGGATATTATGATATATCATGTTTGATGATTAGTTCTTCAAATATAGACCATGCATGGAACAGAACCATTTTAAAAGATAAAGACGGTATTGAAGGTTGGTATGAAATAGATTGTTATCCATCAAATAGCACACTAAGAGTTCATGTTACAAAAGTAACTTCTGATTTAAACAGTAATATAGCAAAAGTTACTGACGCTGTTATTAATACTGTACCAATTACTTTTATAAATAAATAATCTCAACAAATCCATAAAATGATATGATTTGACATGATTCTTCTTTTATGATAATATATGCATACAAAACATTACATTAATTAGTAATAAAAGGAGTTGCATATGTTATATTTAAAGGTATCGGATGATGATATTGATTCAGTAAAAAGACTGGGTGCAAAATATGATGCTGAAAAAGAAAAATGGTATGTTTCAGAAGGAAACAATTATTTCAAATTTAAAAAATGGTTTAATGTTAAATGTGCTAATATTGTTTGTGAAAATCTTTATTTAGTCGAAACTACAACGCTTTGTTGGAAATGTAAAAAACCTACTAAAATTGTTTGTTTTGCTTCCGATAAATTTTACACAACTCATTATAATAATCCAAGTTGTTGTAATACAAGATTAACACTGTTTTTCTTTTTGATTGACTATCCAAAATATTTAAAAAATTTAATAATTGAAAATAATTATTATTATAATTATTCAAAACAATTCGATAAAGTATATCACCATTTTAATAACGGATTTTATATAAGTAACATGTGCCAAACTTGCAAAAGTGTACAAGGTGATAATTTTTTGCACCTGTTAGATAAACCTCGTCAAGGTTTTTATAAGTGTATTAGTTCTAAAGATTTAGATTTAAAATTGCATAAATTGATTAATTTGCCTAGTGCTGTTGAATTGATTGCTAATATGCATGAAGATAATATGATGTTGCATATGGAAACTGGAAGAGAAAATTTAGCGAGCATAGATACAGACAAATATATCTTAGAACAAGCTTATAAAGATGAAATTGATATAACAAAATACTTAAAGTAAATATTATTCACTTGTGGACTACATATTTTGTAGTCCTTTTTTTATTAGAAAAAGATTAAAATATCCGACAGATATTGACATGAAATTAAACAAATGATACAATGGAGGTATAAAATGAAAAACAAAGAAGATATAGTTAATTTTATATTGACTTTTACTTTTTCCATTGAGGACTTTCTAGATAAAATACAATAAATTAAATATAATTTTAAGCACTTAGAGAAATTTCTTTAAGTGCTTTTCTTATACCAAAAAACAGAAAGGATTTGATAATATGAAACTTGCAAGACCACCGCCATAAAAAAACTATATATGTTCAAGGCAATTCTAAATAGAATTGTCTTTTTTATTGCAATAAAAAAGAATTTAAACTATGAAAGGATTTTGATATAATGAAATTAAGAAAAAGAATTTTATCAGTTGCATTAGCAAGTGCCTTGACAATTTCATCAATAGGATTGTCAAGCTTTTTAGTTAATGCTAGTTCAAGTAACTCAAACACTAAAAACATTATGGCAGCATTGGGAACACTTAAAGATAAACATCAATTCAGTTCGATTAAATCACCTGGTGTTGATGCAGCAGGATATGAAAACCGTATTCATTCCGAAGATGAATTCGCTTATTCGTACGCAAGTGATTACACATTTTATATGCGACCGTCAAGTGCAGGAACTTCTGTAACTCACACAGGGATAAGCAATATTTCTAAAGACCCAGTTAAATCAAACTATTACGGCGGTGATGATCCATATCCAAATGGTATGACTCAAGCTCAATGGGATAAATCAAATAAGAAATATCTTCCTGTAATCACTGACAATGATGATTTGGTTGGCGGTAAAAAAAGCACAGCAGTATATAAGCTCCCTGCAAGTAAATCAGGAACATATAATCTGAGCTGTACATACAAAAAAGCAGGAACATATAACGGAAAAGATATTGATGTTAAGATAACAATATCAAACTGGGATGTTGCTAACGATTGGCAGAGTGCAGCAGGAAATGACTACACAAACAGAATGCCAGGTGGCGGTGATTTTGGTTTCATTGCATTTTCTTCAAAACAGATTGGTGTTTATGTAGCATATATTAACTGGGTTTCAATTGATTACTCGTTCACCTACTCTGATACTGGAGCTGCTGCTAATGTAAAAGGTTGGTCGGCATGGACAGATGTAGACTATTCTCAAGGTATTACATTCAAAAAGAATACGGTTTCAAATAATAATATTAATGTATTTCAAATCCGTGAAAGCTCAAAGTATCTAAGATACTGTAAAACAACAATCGGTGAAGATAATGGACTTTCAATTTATGACGCTAAAGGCGATAGAGCCAATACAAAGGATATAGACCACAGTGTTCAAATAGCTTTTCAGGGTACGGGATTTAATGCAATTTATTCTTTCTGCGGACATCAGGAATCAACTGACAGCAATCCAAAAGCAGTCAGACCAATGCCGAGCGGAACTATTCAGAACAAGTCATCTACCTTGATTATTTCAAACAGAGTACAAGTTATCAAAACTGATACAAATAGAAACTTTTTATCAGGTGCAACATTTGACCTTTATCAAAAGAAACCGGGTGGAAGCTTTGTAAAGGTATCAACTGCAACAACGGGAGCTGACGGAACAGCATATTTTAAAAACAACAAAGGCAGCACAATGTGGCCGGCTTCTGTTCAAGGCATTGACTATGTATATAAAGTGATTGAAACTAAAGCACCTGACGGATATATAAAGGATTCAAGTGAAAAGCAAGGTCTTGCAGGAAGTCCGTTCGTTTTCACAAATGAGGGATTTAAAGGAACTGTCAAATTGCGAAAGGTTGATAGTGAAACAGGAAAGAACTTAGAAGGTGCAATATTTAATATCTATGAGTATGATAAAAACAACTCAAAAAATCCTTATGACGATAACAGACCTGTAGCAAGCGGTAAGACAGATGTAAACGGCGAATTAACTTTAAATATTCAGTATTCGCAAAATAATCAAGGCAAGTTCAAAATAAAAGAAATAAAATCACCTGGTGGCTATGAAGGTAAATGGGAACAAGAAATTACTCTTAAAGAAAACGGAGAAGTTATTTCTGATTATTATACCAATCCTACACCAAATGATTCATCTCCTTATGATATAGAAGTTAAAAAGCTAGATAAAGACAATGAATATAAACTTTCAGGTGCTGTTTTTGAAGTACAAGAATGGAGCGAAGAAGAACAAAAATACAATAAGTTCTGCATTCTTGATTATGACGAAGCAACTCAAACATATATAAATTCCGAACGTTTGTATTGTCATCAAAAAATCAACAACGGCAAATATAAGGTTGTTGAAGTCAAAGCCCCTGACGGATATAAGCTTGAAAATTGGGAGAAAGAATTTATACTGACTGACTATGACAGCAGCAAGCCTATTGAATTTACTTGTGAAAACCCGGTATATAAGGGTGTTATCAATATTAACAAAACAAACACTGAAATGAACAAAGTCTTAGAGGGTGTTGAGTATGATATTATCGCCACAAGGAATATTTATCTACCACAAGGTCAAAAGGTTGTTTCTAAGGGCGATATTGTAGACCATCTGATTACTGATGAGAACGGTCAGGCAAGGTCAAAAGAGTTATACATCGATTGGGCAGACCAAACAACACCTATGTACAATATTGTTGAAACAAAAACATTGACTGATTATATCCTTGACACTACCCCCTACCCTGTTTCTTTCAACTATGACGAAACATTTAAAGAAGTTACATTAAATCTAAAGAACGAACCTATGAAGCCTGATTCAAAGATTGCAAAGATAGCAGACAAGACAACAGGTGCAGAACTTAAAGACGGCAGATATACAGGCACAAAGATTTCAGGAGTTTACACTGATAAGGACACAGTTAATTACACTATTACAGTAACGAACAGCGGTAATGTACCTATTCTGAACACAACTGTTCAGGATAAAATGTCTGATGAACTAGCAGCAGTTATTGAAAATGCAAAGTTTATAACAAACGGCGAGGTTCAGACGGTGGACGGCAATAAAGCCAATGTTACTCTTAACAGTGATACAGAGGTTGTTATTGATAAGTTAGCTGTTGGTGACAGTATACAGCTTATCTTCCAAGCTAAAATCAAAAAAGACACAATAATGAAATATCAGCTTGATAATGTGGCTATTATTACTTCATCAAGTTATGACAATAATGAAGATGAAAAACCATATGAACCTACAAATCCTGATAACTGGAAAGATAACGACAAAATAAACATTCCGGGAAGTCCTGAACTCAGAGTTGCAAAGCTTGCTAACAAAACAACAGGTGCTAAACTTGAGAACGGACGATATAAAGGTAAAAAGCAATCAGGAATGTATGAAGCCGGAGAAAAGGTCACATACACAATTACAGTATCAAACACAAGGAATGCAGACGCATTTGAAGTTGTTGTAAAAGATACAATGAGTAAAGAGCTCAAAGCTGTACTTGATAAAGACAGCATTACATTTACGAAGCTAAGTGGCAGCATTAAGTCAAAGAACGGTGTAAGAATTAAAATTACATCTAAGTCAAATACAAAACTTGTACTTGATAAGCTCCCTGCAGGCGACAGCGTTGAGCTGACATTGACTGCAACGGTTAAGTCAGAACTTAGTCAGTCAGCAAGTGATTTAAACAATAAAGTTGAAATCACGGGAAAGTATAATGACGGTAACGGAAATGTTGATGTGCCGGTCACAAAACTTATGATTGATGATGATGATATTAATGTCAATGTGCCTGAGCCAGTTATTCCACCTAGTGATATTCCTGACACTGGAGATAAGGCATTGGGAACTATAGTTGTATCTGTAATTGGACTTTTAGCTTCAATTGGATTTGTGGTTTATAGTAAGTTTAAGAGAAGAAAAGAAATAAAGGGATAGCGAATTTTTCGCTGTTCCTTTTTTTATACAAGATGAAAGGATATAAAATATGAATGTATTTGTACAAAATTTAGAAAAATATAATGATGACGAAATCAAAGGTGAGTGGCTGCAATTACCAACGAATCAAGAAAATATTGATAGGTTTTTAAAAGAAAAAGTGTGTTCTACACCGACAACAGATGAGTACATAATATCAGATATAACTACAACGCTTGATTGTTTGAAATCTGTTGCTGAACATGCAAACTTAGAACAACTAAATTTGCTTGCTGCATATGAACAAAAAGCTGATAATATAGAAGCAATTAACGCATACTGTCAGCACGACGGCATTTGTTCGCCTCTTGAAATCTGTAATGTAATTGCACAGGAAAAAAACTTAAATATTATTCCTGTCCCAGAACATTGTTCTCCTTTTGATTCCGAAAATGCAATAATCGGTTATGCATTTGCTGAAATAAACAATCTAGAAGAAAAATTTAATAAAGCAAATCTTTCTGATATTTTTTATTATTTTGACTATGAAAGCTATGGTAGAGATATTGCTATCAACAATAAATGTGTATTAGTAAATGAATCGATATTGAATATAAGTACAAGTGAAATAAATACTAGACTTTATAGTCAAGATGAACTTTCAAGGAACGAATTAATTCAAAAAAACTTTGATGAAAGAAGAACAGTTAAACAATTATCAAAAGATGAACTTACCGAATTAAAGCAACAATATTTTTTAAATAAAAATAACGGCTCTTTCGATACTTCATATGTTGAATTGGCAGCTATTGATGAACTGGTCACCGATCAGGAAGTATATAATGCTTATTCTGACACTCTTTTTGTTAAGGATGATTTTTCTTGCAATCAAAATGATTATCTTAATGAATCAATTGTTAAAATGACACACAATGAATATGAAGAACACAAAAAGAAAATTCAAGATAGATTTGATCATGGTATTACAAATAATGATGATCTCATAAGCCTAAAAAATATACATGTAACTGATTTTGATTTGTCAAAATACAATCTAACTGATGATATGAAGAAAGTTATTAATACTTGTTTTTTAGAAAATGATTTTGATAAATCTGAAAATGAACATTTTCATGGTCGTTGTAATAAACAAAATATTGATAAATTAATAGCCAAACCTCTTAATTGTAAAATAGGATGTGACTGTGGTCACGCAGGGATATATTATAACCCCGAAAACAGGATTATATTAGAATTTGTTGAAAACACTATGACTTTGAGCGTATTTGAAAATGACGAAAAGTATAATAAATTCTCACATGGCATTAAACAATACTACAACCAATATTACGGAACAAATCTAAAAGACTATGATTTATCAGATAAACCACAAAGTGTAAAAACAACTCCTACAATACAAACTCAACCAATAAACAAGCCGAAGCCAAGACGATTGTAATAAAAAATAATCGAATACAAATCAACAGCAAACGGAGGTGCTGAAATGAGATTTTTTATTGATATGGACGGTACACTTGCAAAGTGGAACAATGTTGAATTTGAGCAGCTTTTTGAACAAGGCTATTACAGAAACCTTGAGCCTAACAAAGATATTTTAATTGATGTAAATAGGCTTATAGAACAAGGTGAAGATGTATACATCCTCTCTTGCGTTCTTCCTGAGAGCCAATATGCTCTCAATGAAAAGAAAGAATGGTTGAAACAGTATGTTCCTGCATTGTCCGAAGATAAATATATCTTTGTTCCTTATGGTGAGAATAAGGCTGATTATTTAAAAGAACACTATTCACCGATTACTAATAAAGACTATTTGATTGATGACTACACAAAAAATCTAGTCGAATGGAAAGAATATGGCGGTATTGGTGTTAAATATCTTAACGGCATTAATCATACAAGAGGCACATGGGATAGTTTAATGATTTATGAAGATAATATTCATGATTCTGAATATATGGATGGATATCATCTCAGTGTAGGACTATATGACTTAGTTATCGGTGAAAAATTAAAAGAACATGGAATTGATATGATAGCCAGTTATTCAGGATACGTATATAATTCTGAATTTTATTATATAAACCCCATTGGGTTGCTTGATAATAATGGCGAATACCTGACAATCGACAATGCTATTAATACAATAAAAATTGAAATTGATTATGGAAAACCAATTTATATAAGTTCAATTTATATTGAAATGAAACAACAGTATTATAACAGGCATTATCCTACCCTATCAAAATGCCCTGACTTTGATAAGCTTATCAGTCAGCTTGGCAGTAATACTCTTGATGATATAGAATATTCTGCTTATATGTATTCTAGTGAAACAGTTCATATAAACAATGAATCATTAGTGTTTAAGGCTGACACATCAAGAGTAAATAAGGATTATATCCGTTGGTATGATGGAAGAATGACTACTGATGAACTGTTAAATGAAATCAAAGGCAGTAGCAATACACAGCTCGAAAAGAGATGTCATACAAAAGAATCAGTTGCTAGTCCCCTATCATCGACTCTCATTTCATCAAATAAATCAAAACCAAGAAGATGAACAAAAATTCTAAAGTAATGGAAGTGCTAATATGTCTTTTGTTTTAGTTATTATTAATCTGTTTTTTTTGTGTTCTATCACTAGTGATGGACTGTGCGGAATAAGTGATTATATTATTTTTATAACAAGCCTTATAGGCTTGTTGTTTGCTATAGCAAGTATAATTATCTCTATTATAGAAAAATAATTTAGGAGGAAATTTTATGAACTTAAAAAAACGAATAAAAACCTTAGGACTGGCAGTCGTAATGACTACCGGTCTTTTTTTATCATCATTACTGGCTACAGTTAATGCTGTAACAACAATGAACGATATTTACTACGATGCAAAGCAAGCGTCTGTCGGTGACAGTACATATAAAACAGCACTTGCAAAAAATAAAACTCTTTCAGCTAATACAAACACTATACCGAAAGAGTATACATATATGCTTGCACCCACAGAAGCTACTACCGTCACGGTCAATAAAATAGGTCAAAGCACTGTTGATAAAGGTGTAGCTTCAGCCAGTGCTGCATATAAACAGTGGTGGAAACTACAGGATAGTTGGAAAGGAAATATAAAAGCTACCTTTACTCACTGTGGGTTTTATCAAGGCAAAGAAATAAATGTTGTAATGACTTTGCTTGATTGGGAGTTTTTAGACAACAACCAAGCAAGAAACAACACTGTAGATAATACATCAGATGACGCTAAAAATGTATATGTTTCATTCCCTGCTAAAAATTTAACTCAAGGCGTAAATACAGGAGTAAATAAAATAGGAATTGAAGTTGAATACTGCTCATGGATTAAAGTAAGATATAATTTTTATGATCAGAACGGAAGTACCGTCAATGTAAAAGGTTTTACTACTTTTAATGATATTGACGGCGGTCAGGGAGTGCATTATATTTCAGGCCATAGAAACTTGTATTCAACATACGACAGCAAACTGTATTATTCAGAAGTAAATGGTACCCCATATATTTTTGATAAAGATAACAGTTCGAGCAATAACGAAGATAAACCATACTGGATTACCAATACCTTTAATAGTTCTATGACAGTCGCATATACATTTGGCATGAATTCAAGAGCTACAAGCAATACATTGTATCCGGGACTTGGATACTTTGTTCGTGGTGGTTGTGGTTGGATAACTAACTATGAAGAAAAGGCAGTCAAATCAGCAACAGCAGCACCTGTAAAAACTGTTTCTACCAATTTGATTACTAATCGTGATAAAACCTTTACATATACAATCACACACACCGTTCCTTATGAATCAGAAGATAACCATTATAACAGCTATAGTATTGTTGATGATATACCAGACGAGTTAGAACTTATGTCAACTCAGGTCTTTTGCGGCGAATCAGATGTAACACGATATTTTTCAATGGTAAAAGGCAATAATACGATTGCTGCAATAGCAAGAAACATTGATTTAAAAGGTTTTTACAATAGTACATACAAATTAGTTTTAACTGTAAAACTTAAAGATGATGTCGATGTTTCAAAACCTTTCGAAATAAAGAACAAGGGTTATATACAAATTAACGGAACAAAAACCTACAGTAATGAGGTTGCAACGCTTGTAAATATTGTTTCATCGTCTATTAATAAGCAAATCAATTCAAAAAACGAATATACCCTGCACCATGAAGGTGAAGAAATAACCTATACAGGCAGTGCAATCATACAAAATCAATCTTCTGTTGAAAGTATAGTGATTTCGGATAAACTAGACAGCAATCTGAAATTTAAAACTATGGTTATTTCACACAATGAAAATGATATAACCGATTGGGGAAGCGTGGAGTATAACGAAGAAATCAATACCGTTCAATTTGTATTCAATTCTTCTGCTCCTTCTTTTGCAGGCGAAAAAATAGATTATCAAATAATCTGTGAATATACAGGAAGTTTTGATAATGACAAAGAAATCCCGAACATCATTTCTTTAGTTATTAACAATGAAACCATTGATTCAAATGAGGTTAAATTATATATACCAGGAGTTAATGCTCCACAAAAAAGTATTGATAAGTCAGAAATAAGTGAGAAAACAGAAACAGTAACATATACGGTTACAAATACTGTAGACAGCAAGACATCTGAATATTTCTATGACAGTTTTGTTATCACCGATACCTTAGAAAGCATTCTTGAATTCAAGTCTGCAAGGGTTCTTGACAACAAAGGAACAGATGTTTCAAACTTATTCAACATTTCCGAAAATGGTAATCTTGTAACTGCTTCTGCTAAGGAAACAAAGACCGAAAGCTTCTACGGTCACACATATAAGCTTGAGATAAAAGCAAACATAAAAACTAATGCAAATTTAAGCTCATATTCCAATTCAAGCGGTAAGGCAACAATACCAAATACAAGTACACTAACCGTTGACAACAAAGATTATAAGAGTAATACAGTTAATTTCTGCTATCAGACAAAGTCGGATAGCATAGATAAAACTATCCTCTCAGACAATAAAAAAGTAAGTTCAGCAAAGCTTTTGGGTAACCAGGTCGTTTACACCGGTAATGCTGTTATAGGTGATAAAACAGAAGTGTCAAGTGTTGTAATAAGTGATATGCTTAACAGTGACTTAAAATATGTCAGCATTGCATTATCTCTTGAAAGCAAGAACATAACCGACTGGGGTAATATTCAGTATAATAAAGACAACAACACAATACGATTTGAATTTAATTCTGAAAAACTAGCTTCTGTTTCAGGAAAAACAATTGAATACACAATCAATTGTGAACACACAGGAAAATTAAGCGAACAAGATAAAGAAATACCTAATACTATTTCACTTGTCGTGAACGGAAAAGCAACAAATTCCAACGAAGTAAAACTGTTTGTTTTAGGTGTTAATCCGCCGGTAAAGAGCATTGACAAATCTGAAATTAGTGAGAAAACCGAAACTGTTACATACACAATTTCAAGCGTTGTCGACAGAAAAAAAGCCGAGTATTTTTACAACAGTTATGCCCTGTCAGACAGGCTTGAAGATGTGCTTAAAGTTAAGTCTATCAAGATGATTAATGAAGACAACAAAGATATAACAGATTTATTTGATGTATCTCAAAAAGATAACCTTGTAACAGCGACTGCAAAAAACACAAATGTTGAAAGCTTCTACGGCCATACATATAAGCTTGTTATTGAGGCTTGTATAAAAGATAAAAACACAGATATATCATCTTATTGTGATGATAAAGGAAAAGCAACGATACCAAACACAAGCACGCTAATCATTGACGGTAACTCTCTTGAGAGCAACGCCGTAACTTTTAACTATCAAACCAAAGCAAGCAGTATTAACAAATACATTATTGCAGACGGTGAAAAGGTAACAAAAGCAAAGCTTAATGGCGATAAAGTTACTTACACAGGAAAGGCAGTTGTACAGGATAGTAAATCTGTAAAAAGCGTTATGTTATCCGATAAATTAAATAAAGACCTAGAGTATGAAAATCTTAGTTTAAAGCTTAAAGATAAAGATATAACAGACTGGGGTAATGCTCACTATAATAAAGACAACAATACAATAAATTACGCTTTTTCTTCAGATAAACTCGGTGATGTCATAGGTCAAGAGATTGAATATACTCTAAACTGCGAATACAAAGGTAAAAATCCTCAAGATATTTCAAATGTGATTGATTTGCTTGTTGATAATAAACCAGTAAAGTCCAATGACACGCTGCTGACAACGATATCAGAAAAAACAACTTCAAATAATAAAACTATAAATGAAAATATAAATTCACAGCCGAACACTGGCAGTGATGAAAGAAAAGCACCTATTATTCTGTTTGTGGGAGTTTTAGGTGTTGCGTTTGGTGTGGTTGTATATAGGTTTAGAAAAATAAAGAAAGAAAACAAGGAAGATAAGTAAATATGAAAAGGCTAACTGCTTTGCTGGTTAGCTTTTAAATGAAAGGAGAAAGCTAACATGAGTAGACAGATAGATATTTCAAAAAATTACATAACCATTCAAGGTTTTATGGTTCAAGACCTTAATTTAAAAGGTAATGAACTTTTGCTCTATGCACTTATTTATGGATTTTCACAAGCAACCGAAAATGAATTTACAGGCAGTATAGCATAT
>ENA-ORLW01001277-ORLW01001277.1-human-gut-metagenome-genome-assembly--contig:-NODE-1277-length-28732-cov-19.254999_pt1 | contig 28732 bp, 18 predicted proteins | sample MGYA00243017_ERZ508829 | MGnify/ENA primary metagenome ERZ508829 (study PRJEB26277, sample SAMN04329776) | human gut metagenome | biome: human-associated habitat | host: Homo sapiens | place: USA...
ACAAGAGGCGAAATGGAGGGCGCAACCCTGTTATCGGCGTGCCTCCTAATAAAGAGGTTCGATAGCTGAGTAGTTACGCGTCTTTACGGAAATGTTGTAAAATGTAAAATTTAAAATGTAGAATGTAAAATGTGGAATGGACGCTCGCCCTCCTTGGGCCTCATTCTACATTCTACATTTTACATTCTCCATTTTACATTCTCAATTTCCCCGGAGGGGGGCAAAAGAGAGCGCCGGATTTGTGCAATCCGGCGCTCTGAGAGAAAATGTGTTTATGTAAGGAGGAGGGGATTTCTTATTTTACCAGCACCTTGCTTACCTTGGAGCCCTGACGAACGATGAAGAGGCCGTTCTCGGGGTTTTCTACGCGTACGCCCTGGAGGTTGAAGTATTCGCGGGCTGCGTTGTTGTCGACGGTGATGTTGCTCACGCCGGCGTTCTCAAGGAAGATTACCAGAGCGGGACCCTGGGGTGCGTCGGGGAGGTGGAATTCGATGGTGCCGTTGAAGTCAGCTTCGAACATGGCGTTGGTCTGCGAGTTGTAGTTCCACTCGGTGCCGAATTCGTCGGGGTACTGAACGGCGTCCACGGGACCGTAGTTGTATACGCCCCAGCTGCCGTCGGCGATTTTGAAGCCCTGGCCTGCTGCGATGGTGTGGTCTGCGTCGCAGTTGAACACCAGCACGTTAGCGTCGCTGCTTTCGCTGAACTTCCATTCGTCCTCAGCGCCCCAGCCGTTCATGTCGCCGCGAAGGTAGATGCTGATGCCGGCGGGTTCAGGAGTGGTGGTTGTGGGCTTGATGGTGGTAACGTCGCTGTTTACTACGAAGGTCCAGTCGCCGGTCCAGGGGAGTACGATGTTGCCGTCGGAGGGAACCAGAGCGATCTCGGTGCCAACGGTTTCGGAGGTAATCTGGCAGGATACAGCGCCGCCGTTGAAGGTATCCCAGTCGCCGAAGGCGGTGGAGATCTTCAGAGAAGCTACGTTGGTGGCGGTGAAGGTGTAGGCTCCGTCGGTGAGTTCAACGGCCAGAGGAGCGTCGGGAGACCAACCAAGGTCGTTGCCGTCGCCGCATACGTAGATGGTTGCGTTAGCGCTCATAGCGAGTGCTGCTGCTGCGAAAAGGGTGTAAAGCTTTTTCATGCAAATAAATTTAATGTTATGTGATGTATTTGTAAGCGCGATATAATCTGTAAGCAGCTCCACTTGGGCGCCAAACGCTCCCCGGTGGCTTTCAACGCAGCAAAGTTAAGCAAAATTCGGTATTCAAAGAAAAATTTAACCAAAAAAAATGCGCCGATCGTGATTTTAACATAAATTCACGGTCGACGCTCCTTGTTTTCGTCTGCCGGAAGCCTCGGCGGTCTTTTTTTTCAGCCGAAAAGCGGGGTAGGGTACTCGCCGGCGCGGTGCAGCTCGGCAAGTTTGGCGACCACTCCGTCGCGGTCGGCGCTGTAGGTCACTCCGAACCACCGCGAGTCGGTGTCGAGCACCTTCACAGTGGCCTCCCCGGCCGTTATCATCGGCTCGATGCAAGGCGGAATGGGGAACTCGGCCTTCTCTACGTTGATATTGCGGCTGAGAAAGTCGCGGAAGCGGCGTTCGCTCATCTCGAAATAGTCCGGGGTGAAGCCCCACATGTTCATACTCACAGGGGTCTCGGGAGCAAGCACCTCGAGCTCGCCGGAGGCGTTGTTCGACACTATGCGACGGTCGGCGTCGTAGCGGATGTCGGTGCGCTCCTCGACTGCGGTGAGGCGGCCGCCGTCGGTCTTGCAGATGCCGCGGCTCACGGAGCCGTTTTCCGTCATGGTGTTGCCCACGCGGAAACCTACCATGGCGAAGTCGCCACGCCGGTTGCGAGGCTCGCTAAGGTTGCGGGCGAGCACGGCAAAGCTGTCGCGCCCGTAGAAATCGTCGGCGTTGATTACGGCGAAGGGCTCTTTTATGACCTCGGCGCCCATCAGCACGGCCTGCGTGGTTCCCCACGGCTTTGTGCGGCCTGCGGGGCACGTATAGCCCTCGGGCAGTTTGTCGGTGCTCTGAAAAACTACTTCGACGGGTATACGCTGCTCGTATTTGGAGATGACTTTTTTGCGGAAGTCCTCTTCGAAGTCCTTGCGGATCACGAAGACAATCTTGCCGAAGCCGGCGCGGATGGCGTCGAACACGGAGTAGTCCATAATGGTCTCGCCGTTGGGTCCGAGTCCGTCGAGCTGCTTGAGGCCGCCGTAGCGGCTGCCCATGCCGGCGGCCAATATAAATAAGGTGGGTTTCACGGTTCAGGGTTTGAGGTTGAAGATGATGTGGCGCTCGTAGACTTCGCCCGGGCGGAGCACGGCGTCGGGGAACTGGGGCTTGTTGGGCGCGTCGGGATAGTTCTGACACTCGATGGCGATGCCATCGTAGTCGTCGTAGCCCCGGCCGGCCTTGTTGGCAGGGCAGCCCGAGAGCCAGTTGCCGCCGTAGACCTGAGCGGCGGGCTGGTCGGTGAGCACCCTCAGCGTACGGCCGCTGGCGGGATGACGGAGCACAGCCGCCTCGCGGATGGTGCCGTCGGCACCATCGATGGGCCAGCAGTTGTCGTAGCCTTTGCCGTAGGTCAGCGCCGGAAAATCCGCTTTCATGTCGCGGCCAATGGCCTTAGCAGTGCGGAAATCCATCGGCGTGCCCTCCACCGGAGCCTTCACGCCTTCGGGAATCAGCGTGGAGTCTGTAGGCAAGTAGGTAGAGGCGTTCAGCTGCAGCTCGTGGTCGAGCATGGAGCCGGAGTTGTGGCCCCCAAGGTTCCAGTAGGTATGGTTGGTGAGGTTTACAACCGTCGGAGCGTCCGTAGTGGCACGCAAGGTCAGCTTGAGCTCGAAATCGTCGGTCCACTCATAGCTTGCCGTGGCCGTCAGTTCGCCCGGAAAGCCCGCTTCGCCGTCGGCCGAAACGTAGCGGAACACAGCCTTCGTCGCGCCGGCCTCCACCAGCGACCAGTTGCGGTTGTGGAAGCCCTCCGGACCGCCGTGGTTGCAGTTGGGACCGTTGTTGATGGGCAGATGGTACTCCTTGCCGTCCAGGCTGAAGCAGCCGCGGGCAATGCGGTTGGCGTAGCGGCCGGGAATCTTGCCGGCCGCGGGACCGTCGCCGAAATAAGCCGCCGGGTCCGCGTAGCCCAGAACCACATCGGCGAGGGCGCCGTTGCTGTCGGGCGCCTCCAGGGCGACCACGCCGGCGCCAACCGTGGTGAGCACGCACCGGGCGCCGGAGCCATTGGTGAGAGTCACCAAGGTCACCGGGCCGTGCGGGGTATCAATCTTTTCGATGTTACTTTTCATTGCGCAGGTGCTTTTCCCAAGCCCAGGCAGCCCGGAGAGTGTCGTCGAGGTCGCGCTCGGCCTTCCAGCCCAGTACCTCGTTGGCCAGTGTGGTGTCGGCCCACACGGCAGGAACATCGCCGCTGCGGCGAGGCGCCATCTTGTAGGGCAGCTCCACGCCGTTGGCCTTTTGGAAGCGGGTAACGAGCTCAAGCACGCTCACGGGGCGACCCGTGCCGACGTTGAAAATCTCGTATTTTGCCTCCATCTTGCCCGAGGTCATGCGGTCGACGGCGGCAACATGGGCGCGGGCAAGGTCGTTGATATCGATGTAGTCGCGCAGGCACGTGCCGTCCGGTGTGTTGTAGTCGTCGCCGAAGATGCTCAGACACTGGCGGATGCCGGCGGCCGTCTGCGTGATGAAGGGCACCAGATTGTTGGGCACTCCGCGCGGAAGCTCGCCAATCAGAGCCGACGGGTGAGCGCCGATGGGGTTGAAGTAGCGCAGAGCGATGCCGTACATGCCTTCGTAGGCCCGGCAGCAGTCGCTCAGAATATCTTCCGCCATCTGCTTGGTGTTGCCGTAGGGCGAAGTGGCCGGCTTGCGCGGCGTCTTCTCGGTGACGGGGAGCTCGTCGGCATCGCCGTAGACCGTTGCGCTCGACGAAAACAGTACGTTGGGCCGGTTGTATTCCTTCATCAGAGCCAGAATGTTCATATAGCTCTCAAGGTTGTTGCGGTAGTATTTCAGAGGGTCCTCGACCGACTCGCCGACGGCCTTGTAGGCTGCGAAGTGAATCACGGTGTCGAACTGATGGCGCTCGAAGACGCCGCGGAGCTGCTCAAGGTTGCAGGTGTCGATTTCCTCGAAGGTTACCTTGCGGCCAAGTATTTTCTCCACGCCCTCTATGGCCGAGGGTTCGGAGTTGGAGAAGTTGTCGATTACCACCACGTCGTAGCCGGCCTCGGTGAGGGCTACAGTAGTGTGGGTTCCGATATATCCGGCACCGCCGGAAACGAGTACTGTTTTTTTTCCGTTCATCTGTCTGGAAAGGGGGATTGGAAATGCGGAAGCGGGCCTTCGCCGAGGAAGTCCCGCCCCCGGGTGGGTTATTCAACGCGGCGGGCGCCGTCGCTGATTATTACGTCGTATACTTTGGGTTCATGGCCATAGCGGGCCTTGAATTCTTTGGTTGCTGTGGCGACAAACTTGTCGCGAAGGTCGTCGCGGACAAGGTTGATGGTGCAGCCGCCGAAGCCGCCGCCCATTATGCGGCTGCCGGTGACGCCACATTGGCGGGCTACATCGTTGAGGAAGTCGAGTTCCTCGCAGCTCACCTCGTAGTCCTTGCTCAGTCCGCGGTGCGTTTCGTACATGCAGCGGCCCACGGTAGCGTAGTCGCCGGCGTTAAGAGCGTCGCAGACGGCAAGCACGCGCTCCTTTTCTTCGATCACGAACTTGGCTCGGAAGTAGTCCTCGGCAGTGATGTCGCTCTTGACTGCTTCGAGAGCTTCCATAGTAGCGTCGCGCAGTGTCTCCAGCCCAAGGCGCTTGGCAACGCGCTCGCACGAGGCGCGACGCTTGTTGTACGGCGAGTCCGCAAGCTCGTGCTTGACGCGGCTGTCGACCAGCACAAGGCTGTAGCCTTCGGGATGGAAGGGGAAATATTCGAACTCCATCGAGCGGCAGTCCAGGCGCATCAGGTGGTCCTTCTTGCCGAACACGCTGGCAAACTGGTCCATTATGCCGCAGTTGACGCCGCAGTAGTTGTGCTCGGTGCTCTGGCCGATGCGGGCCAGCTCGAATTTGTCGATGGCGTTGTTGTTGAACATATCGTTGAGAGCATAAGCGAAGCAGCTCTCAAGGGCCGCCGACGAGCTCAGACCGGCGCCCAGAGGCACGTTGCCGGCGAAGACGGCGTCGAAGCCCTCGACCTTGCCGCCGCGCTTGATTATTTCGCGGCATACGCCGAAGATATACCGTGCCCAGCTCTGCTCGGGGGCGTCGCCCTCGTTGAGGCCGAACTCGGCGCTGTCGTCGATATCGATTGAGAAAACGCGCACACGGTCGGTGCCGTTGGGGCGGATGGCTGCCATGATGACCTTGTCGATGGCGCCGGGAAACACGAATCCTCCGTTGTAGTCGGTGTGTTCGCCGATGAGGTTGATGCGGCCTGCGGAGGCATAGAGGGTGCAGTCGGCGCCGAAACGTTCTTTGAAAACGTCTGTGATTTTTTTCTTGAGTTCCATGTTTTGGGATATATGGAATTTTTTGAATTTTGTCAGGTCGCCTGCAAAGGTAGTCATTATTTGCCAAACACGAAAAAATAATGCGTTCTGCAGGCCGATTTAAGGGTTATCGTACTGTTATTTCGGCAGTGGCCGGACGAAGGCCGCGGGCCTTGGCGCGAAGGCGGAGGGTACCCGGCTCTGTCCCGGCTCGCACTATCGCCGTGGCGGCTCCGCTGAAGAGCTTCATGCGCGGCTCCTGGAAAGGCAGCAGGCACGTGGGGTCGCCGTTGGCGGTGGCCTCGAAGGTGCCGGCCCCGCTGACTTCGAATTCAACCATGCGCTCGTCGACGGGGACGAAGTTGCCGTCGGCATCGACAGCGCTGACGGTGAAGTAGATAAGCTCATCGCCCGTGGCGGCGGCCTCGCTGCGGTTGGCAGTCAGGCGAAGCGCTTTTGCCTTGCCTGCCGTGCGGACTGTTTTCTCCATCGCCGGCCGGCCGTTCTCGTCGTAGGCCACCACGCGGATTTCGCCCGGCTGGTAGATGGCGTCCGGCCAAAGAAGGCGGTAGCGGGTGTAGACGTTCGACGCATCCTTGGCTTTGCGGCCCTGGCTGACGCCGTTGACGAAGAGCTCGGCCTCGGGATAGCTTGTGTAGACCTGCACCGGCACGGGCTGACCTTCGTGGCCGGGCCAGTTCCAGTGGGGCATGATGTGGAGGGTGGCTTCCTTGTCGTTCCACTTGGAGCGGTAGAGGTAGACGCGGTCCTTGGGCAACCACGCAAGGTCGTAGATGCCGAACACTGAGCTGTGGCTGGGCCAGGCGTCGGTGTCGTAGGGCGACGGTTCGCCGAGATAGTCGAAGCCCGTCCATACGAACTGGCCGAGCATCCACGGGTGGTCGTCGTCGCGCGCAAAGTCAAGGTCCGGTGTGTTGCTCCACGAGCAGGCCTCGTTGTCGTAGCCGTTGCTGAAGTTGCCCGGATGGAGAACCACGTTGTGGTCCTTGAACTCGAAGGGGAAGAAGTACTTGCCGCGGGTCGACACGGTCGAGGCGGTCTCGCTGCCCAAAATGAGGTGCTGGGGCAGCTTGGCGTAGAATTCGTCGTAGAACTGCGGCTTGTAGTTGAACCCGGGTATGTCGGTGGCGGCTGCGAAGCCGTTGTCGATCACTGCTCCCACCTGGTCCATGCCGTTGGTGACGGGGCGCGTGGAGTCCAGGCTGTGGATAAGGTCTTGGATCAGCAGAAGCTCGTCGATGCCGTCGGGTCCCCACTGCGAGGGCACTTCGTTGCCGCTCGACCACATCACTACGGCAGGGCTGTTGCGGTAGTGCTTCACCATGTTGGTGATGTCGCGCTCTACCCATTCGTTGAAGTACGAACCATAGCCGTTGGGGCTCTTGGGGCGGAAGCCCCAGTCGTCGAAGGGCTCGACCATGAGCATCATGCCCATCTCGTCGCAGAGCTCGACCAGCTCGGGTGCCGGCATGTTGTGCGAGGTGCGGATGGCGTTGGCGCCCATGTCCTTGAGAAGCTCAATCTGGTAGCGGAGGGCGCTGCGGTTGACGGCCGCGCCCAGTGCGCCCAGATCGTGGTGGTTGCACACGCCCTTGAACTGCACGCGACGCCCGTTGAGGAAGAATCCACGCTCGGGAATATACTCTATTGTGCGGATGCCGAAGCGTGTGGTGTAGGTGTCGACGAGTCGGCCGTCCGAGTAGAGACGCGTCTGCGCCGTGTAGAGGTTCGGGGTGTCGAGATCCCAACGCTGAGGGTTCTCGACAAGGAAATTCTGGCTGAACTCCTGACCGCGGGACACATATTCCGAGCTGTCGCGGGCAACTACGCTGCCGGAGGGGTCGACAATGTCGGTGGCAACCTGCAGACGCGAGCCACGCGGCGCCCCCGCAAGCTCAAGCTTGAGGTTGACGGTGGCGTAGTCGTCGCCAACGCGGGGGGTAGTGGCGTGTGTGCCCCAAACGGGAATATGGGCCCGGTCGGTGTTGATCACGTGCACATTGCGGTAGAGACCTGCCCCGGGATACCAGCGGCTGGCTTGCTCCTTGTTCTCCAGGCTGACCTCGAGGGTGTTGGTGCCGGGACGCACCGCCGGTGTGGCGTCGACGTAGAAGCTGTTGTAGCCGTAGGGCCAGTAACCGCTCTCTATGCCGTTGACCTTGACGCGGGCATGGCTCATAGCGCCGTCGAAAAGCAGAGTGACGGTGCGTCCGGCCGTGTCGGGCACCTCGAAAGTGGTGCGATATGTCCCTTTGCCCATGAAGGGCAGTCCGCCGGTGCGGCCCGTTTTGGCTGTCGGTGTCGTTTCGCCGTTTTGCTCCACGGCCACTATCTGAAGGTCGTTGGCCCGGTCGAAGGGGCCGTAGATGGCCCAGTCGTGAGGCACGCGAACATTTTTCCACGAAGCGTCGGCAATACCGTCGCCATGGGTGAATTCCCACTGCGTGAGGGTCTGTTCGGAGCGCTGTGCGCCGGCGCAGAGCGCCAGGCCGCACATTGCTCCTATTGTAATGAGAGTCTTCTTCATCAATTAAGGTGTGTTAAAAGTTGCGGAAGGCGTCGAGGGCCGATGTCGGGGCGCCGTTGGCGAAGCAACCCTTCTTGTAGCCCTCTTCCTGGGGTGCCTCCGGCTCCCACCAGAAGATGCCCTTCACGTCAAGGGCAACGCTTTGGGACGTGATATAGTTCATCATCGCGGCCGACTGCTCCTCTTCGTTGTAGTCCATACCGATTTCGCATATCATCACGGGCTTGCCGTACTCGCTCTGGCAGTGGCGGATGTTGTCGAGGCAGGCGTCGACTGTTGTGCGCCAGTTGGAGGCGTCCGGGTAGAGGCTCATCCCAATCATGTCGTAGCGGCCGCCCTCGTTTTTGAGCTTGCCGAAGATGCGGTCGAAGCGATACTGATTGTCGCCGCTGTCGACATGGACAATCACGAGCGTTTCGGGGAAGATAGCCTTTGCGGCGTCATAGCCGGCGTTGACAAGCTCGGTGAAGTTGCTGCCGGTGTCGATGTGGCCAAGCGGCCAAAGCATGCCTGTGGTGGTTTCGTTGCCGATTTGCACCCATTCGGGCATTATGCCGGCGCGCTCAAGGGCGCTCAGGGCTTCGGTGACGTGGTCGGCAACGGCCTGCTTCATCTGAGGCAGCTCGTAGTCCGCCCAGGCTTCCGGAATGGACTGCGCACCCGGATCGGCCCACGTGTCGGAGAAGTGGAAGTCGACCATAAGACGCAGACCCAGAGCCTGCGCGCGGCGTGCCTTGACTACCATGTCGTGGATGTCGCACCAGCCTTCGGTCGGGTTGACCCACACACGAAGTCGGATGGCGTTGACGCCGCAGTCGTCGCGAAGCAGCGTCATCAGCTCCTTCTGCTCGGCCGACTCGCCGCCGGTTTTGAAGGTATAGCCTTTGGATTCAAGCTCGGTGAGCCAGCTCACGTCTGCGCCACGGGCAAAAGTGCCGCGCTCGATTTCAACGGGGGTATTGTCGACCGGAGGGTAGGTTTTGGGGCTGTCCTCGGTGCAGGCTCCCATGAGGAGGCCTGCACAGAGTGCGCCCAGAGTATATCTGAGGTTTTTCATTGTCGTTTTTTACTTTGCAGTGTAGGTGTATGTGCCCTTGGAGAGGTCCACGGTGAGGATATATGTGCCGTTGGCAAGTTCGTTGTCGCCTTCGAAACCATCGCGGTAGAGGAAGAGCTCGCCGGGTGTGCCGCGGCCGCCGAAGAAGAGGTCCCAGTTGTCGTTGATGACAATCTTGACGCCCCAGGGCGTGTTGGCGCTTTTGACAACCTCTGCGGTGTAGACGCCGGGCTGCTCGGTGGCGCTCATCGGGCTCAGGCTCCAGTCGTCGTTGAGGCCGGTGTAGCTCACGCTGTTGACCGGGTAGAGCTTATAGCGAAGGTCGCCGATGTTGACGTCGAAGAGGTAGATGCCCGGCTCCGGAGCGGCGATGTTGCCGCTGCCCTCGGTGGCGAGATTGCCTTCAAAGGCTGCGCCGCCATCGACCATGGTGTAGAACCGGTCCCAGTTGTCGGCTTCAGGGTATATTTTGTAGCCCCATTCGCTGTCGACGGGCAGCACGCCGCCGTAAGTGCGGTTGTCCTCGTTGTAGAGGCGAAGATACCAGTCGAAGGTCCAGTCGCCGTAGACGCCCGAAAGATAGAGACGCTCCGGAACGACCTCGGCGGGCTCTTCGGTGCCTTCGCCGGCGGTCAGGGTCCACTTGCGCGGGTCGGAGAGGTCGAGCGTAAGGGTCGTTTCGCCGGATTGAGCCACGGCCACTGCCACGGAAGCAGCCTGACCGAAGGTGAGATTGTCGGCGCTGCCGCCGAAGCCTACCGCGGTGTCGATTGCGGCATCGTCGTCGGTGCTCGTGGAGGCGTTGTAGAGCTTGCCGGTGCCGGCTATGGTTACGTTGTAGGTGCCGGCGGTGGCCGTGAAGGTGTAGGTCCAGCGGTTGCTCTTGCGGTCGTAGGACATGTCGCCCTGCAGGTCACCGCTGAGGCTCAGCGAAGGGATGTAGAGCGAGGACCACTCGCGGGCCGGGGTGTCGACCGTCACGAAGTAGCAGCCGGGCTGTCCGGGGAACCAGAAGTTCCAGGCCTCGATGTCGGAGTCGGTGTTGTCGACAAAGAAGGCCTTGCCGTCCTCGCCGAGGTTGCCCCAGGTGACGCCGTTGCCTTCGCGCAGCCACCAGTTGTACCAGCCCGAAACGCCCATAAAGCCGGTGTATATGCCGTTTGCCTCGGGCGAGGTCAGAGTGAGGCCGGTGTCGGTCTGAGAGGCGTCCAGAATGAAACCTACGGTCATATCGATGAAGTAGGTGGTGACCTTGACGGTCAGCACATTGCTCAGCTTGGCCTCCAAATTGTCGGCAAGCTTGGTTTTGATGCGGATGTGGAGGTCGGAGGTCCGGCCGCCTTCGACGCCGAGGCGGTTGAGGATGGCGTTGAGCTCCTCGCAGGTGAACTGCCGTGAATAGACTCCGGCGCCCAGGGTCTCCTCATAGGTAGCGGCGAAGGTGGGCTCGGTGGCCATCTGGATGATGTTTGTGGCGGCGTTGGAGGGAGCGGCCACTTCGGGGTCGCTCAGGGTGATGTCGCCGTTGTCGTTCCAGTACACCGTCAGAGCGAGCGCGCTAAGGTGGTCTTTGTCGAGCACGATGTCGTGCGAAGTGCCTTCCAGGGTGGCGTTGTCGACCCCGGTGGTGTATATGGTGTCGCCGTCTTTGCTGCAGGAGGCCAAGGCGAGGACTCCCGAGAGTGCTGCTGCGGCAAGTATTCTGATATTCATTGCTTTATGTTTGTTTTAGCGGCTCAATATTCCGGGTTGCTCAGATTGGGGTTTGCCGAGATTTCTGTTGCCGGCACGGGATAGATGTTGTAGCGCGAGGCTGTGCCGCGGCCGTCGAGGACGCCGCCTTTCCACTGCCATACATATCGGTCGCCGGTGAAGCGGCCGTAGCGTACAAGGTCGGTGCGGCGATGCAGCTCGTGGTAGAGTTCGCGACCGCGCTCGTCGAGCAGGAAGGCCAGGTCGAGCTGTGTGTCGGTGATTTTGCCGCTGTCGTCGCCGTAGGCGCGGCGCCGTATTTCGTTGACCAGGCTCAAGGCGTCGCTGCGGCTCATGCCCGTGCCGCCGCGGAGCACCGCTTCGGCTGCCGTCAGGTAGATTTCGCCAAGGCGGAAAATGGGATGGTCGGTGTTGCAGCCGTCGGCGGCGGTGTTCTCGTTGGCGGGCAGTCCGGCGTCGGTGAGGTTGGTCCACTTCATGCTGTAGTAGCCCTGGGAGCGCTCTGCGATGCCGTCGGGGATGAACTGGGTCTGTCCTTCTGTCCAGAAGGTGCAGCGGCTGTCGGTCGAATTGGCGTCGAAGAGATTGTAGAACTCGCCGCGCACACGCCACGAGCCCCAGCCGTTGGCGATGCCGTAGGCTGCCGGAGCGGCCGCATTGTCGTTTGTGCAGCTGCCGCAGACGATGTGGGTGGCCGAGCCCCAGGTGAGGGCATTGTCGCCGTCGTTGACGAAGGCGAACATTATTTCATTGGTGCGCTTGTCGTTGTCGGCGTTGAAGAGCTTGTGGTAGTCCTGTTCGAGGGTGTAGTTGCCGGTGGCGATAATCTTGTTGCAGAAGGCAATGGCCTCGGTGTACATAGGTTCGCCGCCGTAGGTTTCGGCATTGAGGGCCAGGCGGGCACCCAGAGCCCACAGGGCGGCTTTGCCGGCGCGGCCGTAGGGAGCCGGTTCGAGCATCAGAGGCTCTATTTCCTCGATTTCCTTGGTCAGGAAGGCGATGAGGCCCTTGGCGTCGTAGGCTTCGGGAATGAATGAGGCCGTCGGGGTGTTTTCATCCACGATGGGAGCCTGGCGGAAGAGGTCCAGAGCCAGCCAGTAGCCCAGGGCGCGGACGAAGCGGGCTTCGGCGGCGTAGGTACGCAGGGTGGCCTGCTCCTGCTCGCTGAAGCCGCCGATGGCGCCTTCGGTGCAGTTGCGCAGAAACTCGTTGCACAGAGCCACGGAGTAGAATATGCGGTAGTAGACGTTCGAGATGTACGGGTTTGTGGCATCCCAGGTGTGGTAGGTGAGCTGGGTGAGGTCGGAGTGTGCCCAGCTGATGGTGACTTCGTCGGTGCCGGCTTCCTGAAGGTAGAAGAGGTTGCGAAGAAGGTCGTGCTCCACGCTGATGTCGTTGTTGCCGCCCTTGTCCTGGCCCACAAGGCTGTAGGAGCCGTAGATTTTGGCCAGCACGGACTTGTAGCCGTCGATGGTGGAGTATACCGTGCCGGAGTTTTCGCCGATCACGGGCTGCTGGTCCAGGTCGTTGGTGCAGGACGACACCACCAGGGCGAGGAGGGCCAGAAGGCTGTATATTGTCTTTTTCATTGTTTGCGGTGGGTTAGAAGTTGAGTCCTACGGACAGGGAGTAGGTGCGGGGGCGCGGATAGGCCGAATTCTGGATGCCGTAGGCCGTTTCGGGGTCGATGCCTTTGAATTTGGTCACGGTGAACACATTCTGCACCATAGCCGACAGGTGCAGGTCCAGAGTCTTGTAGATGCGGCCGAAGTTATAGGTGAGCTGGATGTTGTCCATCTTCAGGAAGGAGCCGTTCTCGACGTAGTAGTCCGACTCGTAGCGGCGCTGCTGGAAGTTGGTGTCCAGGAAGCTCGACGACAGGTTGTTGATCTGCAGCTGGCTCCATGTGGTGCACTCCCAGGCGCCGAGGTCGGCGGCGGCGCCGTTGTAGACGTAGTTGCCTAGCTGGGCGCGCAGAGCTGTGCTCAAAGTCCACTTTTTCCAACGCAGCGAGGTGCTGAAGCCGAATATCCAGTCGGGAGAGGCGTTGTGGTAGTAGTACTTGTCGTCGTCGTTGATGATGCCGTCGCCGTTGAGGTCGGCGTAGAGTCCTTCGACGGGTCGCCCGGTCTCTTCATCGTAGATTTGCTTGTAGACCTTGAAGGTGTAGGGCGCATAGCCGGTCTTGAAGACCTGCACCGGGGTGCTCTCCATGTAGCCCACGAAGCTGTCGGCCACGTCGGTGCCGGGCACGAGGCTCAGGTTGGTGATTTTGTTGCGCTGCCAGGTGGCGTTGAAGGTGAGGTCCCACTGCCAGTCGCGGCTCTCGATGGCGTGCACGTTGAGGGCGATTTCTACGCCCTTGCTGCTTACGTTGCCGACGTTGGTGAGCATTGTCTTGTCGAAGTTGGTGCCGGCGGGAATGGGCACGGTAGCAAGCAGGTCCTCGGTGCGGCGGGTGTAGAAGTCGACGTTGCCGGCGATGCGGTTGTTGAGGAATCCGAAGTCGAGGCCGAAGTTCCAGCTCTTGGTGGTTTCCCACTTCAGGTTGCTGTTGTAGGCCTGCGGGCGGTAGGTGGGTATCCACTGGCCGTCGAACCAGTAGTATGCGCCCGGGTTGGAGATGGTGTAGTTGGGGATGTAGCCGTAGTTGGCGATGCCGTCCTGCTGGCCGGTGACACCGTAGGTCACGCGCACCTTAAGGTCGTTCATCACCGGCCGGATGCTCTCGAAGAAGTCCTCCGAGCCCACGCGCCATGCCAGCGCCACCGACGGGAAGGTGCCCCAGCGGTGTTCTTTGGCGAAGCGGCTGGAGCCGTCGCGGCGGAAGGTTGCCGTCAGCAGGTAGCGCTCCATAAAGGTGTAGTTGAGGCGGCCGTAGTACGACAGCAGGGTGTGGCGCTCGTCGTAGGGCGAGGTGAGGTTGGTCTGCACGCCGTTGTCGTTGTAGGTGGCGTAGGCGGGATAGTCGTTGCGCCAGTACTGGTAGTCGTAGCCTATGGTGGCGTCGACGCTTGAGCGGATGGCTTCGAAGTCCTTGTTGTAGTTGGCGTAGGCGGTCAGAAGGCGGTTGGTGTTCTTCTGCGGGCCCTGGGTGTAGTGGTAGCCATCGGAGTTGTAGCCGATGAAGGTGTTTTTGAACACGTCGACGGTGCGTTTGCCGTGGCTGTAGTCATAGCCGCCGGTGAGGTGCAGTCGCAGCTCGGGCAGCGGGTGGAGGCGGTAGTCGATGTCGATGTTGCCAACGAAGCGCCATACTTTGGCGCGGTTGTAGTCGGCCTCCACCATGCCTACGGGGTTGCCGTTGGCGCCCTGAGCGGGATGTCCGGAAGCATCGACCACTTCGTGGAAGCCGCCGAAGATGGGAGAGCCGTCGGGTGCCATAATCTGGTTGCCGGCGGCGTCGAGGGTGCCGTAGACGGGCAGCGTGGGGTTGTAGGCTCCGGCGTTCCAGATGGCGCCGGTGTTGCCGAAGCGGCTGTGGGAGTATGTGCCTTTGCCGCTGAGGTTGACGCGAAGATGGTCGTCGAAGAACGACGGCGTAAGGTTGACGTTGGCAGTGTAGCGGTTGCTCCAGTCGTTGCGGAGTATACCTTCCTGGTACATGGCGCCCATGGCGACGCGGAAGGGCAGCCAGCTGGCGGCGCGGCCGCTCACGCTGAGGCTGTTGTCGGTGCCGAAGGCGGTCCGGAAGGTTTCGTCGTTCCAGTTGGTGTCGTAGTTGCCCAAAAGTGCCTTCTGTGCTTCGGTGCCGTAGCGGTTGTATACGTCGCGGAACTGCGCTGTGGTCAGCATGGGGGCGAACTTGGCGCCGTGCGATACGGAGTTGGTGGTCGAGAAGGACACCTTGACGCCCTCGCCGCTGCCTTTCTTGGTGGTGATGATAATCACACCGTTGGAGGCGCGCGAGCCGTAGATGGCCGTCGACGACGCATCCTTGAGGATGGTCATGCTCTCGATGTCGTTGGGGTTGATGAGGCTCAGGAAGTTGCCCGCGCCCTCAACGCCGCCGCCCACTTCCATGGGCACACCGTCGAGCACTATAAGAGGGTCGTTGGAGGCGTTCAGCGAAGCGCCGCCGCGCACGCGGATGGTGGAGCCGGTGTTGGGCGAGCCGCCGCCGTTGGTAATCTGGACGCCGGCCACTCGGCCGTTGATGAGTTCTTCGGGCGATGATATCACGCCTTTGTTGAAGTCTTTCTCTGTGATGGCTGTCACGGAGCCGGTGAGGTCGGTTTTCTTGGCGGTACCGTAGCCGATGACCACCATTTCCTGTAGGGACTCCGAGGCAGGCTCCAGAGCAACATCAAGTCGGTTGGCGCCGCCGACGGCGACTTCCTTGGTGAGATAGCCCACGTAGCTGAAACTCAGCGTGGTGGCATTGGCCGGCATACTGATGGTGTAGTTGCCGTCGATGTCGGTCGTTACGCCGACATTCATTCCCGGGATGGTGACCGACACGCCGATCAGAGGCTCGCCGAGCTCGTCGGACACGGTTCCGGTCACGGTGCGGCCGCTCTGCGCATAGCCCGCGATGGGCACCAGCAGCAAGGTCAGCAGCAGGGCTGTTAGGATTTTTTTCATGGTTATGAATTATGTATGATAATGATTTTTTAGAGATGTCTGCCGGGGGTGCTCACTCCAGCCATATGCCTTCCAGTTCGATTGCCGAGTGCGCGGGCTGTGCCGGGCCCCACAGTATGGTTTCGGCGTCGGCCAGCTCGAGAGCGGGCCACTGCTGCGGGGTGTGCCAGCGGCTCAGGAAGGAAGGGTAGGGCGCGGGGTTGAGCATGGTGGGTGCGCCGCGGAAGTCGTCGGCGGTGAGGGTGTGCGTGGTATGCGGGGTGGCGGGGATGGTGGCCGTATAGCTGAAGCCGCCGCGGGTGCGAACAGTCACTGCTATGCTGTCGGTGCCCTCGATGGCGCCGGTGCGCACCCGCAGCGTGTTGCCGCTTGCTACGATGTCGCCGACGTATTTTGTGGCAACTACCTTCTCGAAACTGGGAGCGTCGGCCCCTATTTCAAGCCGCAGGGCGTCGGCCGCCAGCGGAGTGCGCTGAACATGGCGCAGGCTCAGACCGTTCCACGCTTCGGGAATCATGGCAAGCTCGGCGCCGTCCAGTCCCTTGGTGGCGTTGACCAGCACGGCCGGTCCGGAAACTGACGTGGCACCGGGGTAGTGTTCAGCATGGTCGGGGAAATCCCAGCTTAGGGGAGTGCCCGCTATGGCGCCCGGAAAAGTGGTTGCGCGGCCGCCCTGCCAGGCGGTGATGTAGTAGCCGTTGCCGCGCAGTGCCTCGGCGCCCGCGCTGTAGGTGTTTTTGCCGGTGCGGACTCCGGCAAGTATGTTGTTGTCGTCGCGCCAAAAGTCGACGTCGGCGCCGTAGAAGCTCACCGAGTCGATGGGTTCGGAGGAAATTATGGTGGCGCGGGCCGAGCCGCCCTCGAAAGCCGTGGAAACCACGCGGGTGGCGACGGGTTCAACCGGAGGCATGGCGTATTGGTCGAGGCGTGCGGCGGCAATGGCTTCGGCAGAGGGCTCGGAGGCGCTCAGCAGATAGACGCCGGGAAGGAAGGTTGCTGAGGAACCCTCGGAGCGGCCTTCGCAACGCCCGCGGAATCGGAAGCCGCCTTCGAGTCCGGGCAGATGCAGTGTCATGGTCACCGGGTCGTCGACGATATCGGCCACGCTGCGGCTCAAGCTCGTCTTTGCGAAGGGGTCGCGGCTGAGGTATACGTCGGGCATAAGTTCCAGGCGCCATGCGTCGTGGCCGATGCGGTCCAGGAGGTATGCGCCGGTACCGTCGGTGGTTACCAGGGGCGAGTTGCCCACGCCCTTGACGGTGCGGAGGTCGGCGAAGCTGCGGGGAGCCTCGCCGCCGGAGTTGGTATTATAATAATGAGTGCCGTCGTTGAGCAGCGCCAGATTGCGCGAGGCGCTCACCAGAAATTCGCCCTGCTCGCCGAAGACGGTGTCGGCGGGGAAGGTGCCGTAGTAGCGGCCGAGCGGAATACGTCGGAAGGCTTCGGCGGCAATGGCCATACCGATGGCTTTTCCGGGCGTGTAGGCCAGATTGAGGAAGTGGGTCTGGTACTCGGTGTTGAAGCGGGCCATGTCGAGGGGGTCGTAGGCGAACTGTGTGGCCCACTCGAAGCCGGCCTTGCGGAAGGCGCGGGCGCAGGCCGGGTAGAGGTAGGTGGCCAGCACATCGGCCGGGTCGTACTCATAGACCACGCGGCTCTTGGAGGCATAGCCGGCAATGGTGTCCCAAGGTATGTCGTAGCTGCTCAGCGTGGGCAGGAAGTTGCCACGGCGCTCGGAGCCGTGCACCAGGCCGGTGGGATACCACTGGTAGGTGGTACCGTCGATTTCGGGGCGGTAGAAAGCCGGGGTGCGCCATAGATTGTGGCTCACGTTGTAGAGTATGTCTTTGTCCCAGCCGGACTGACGCAGCGCCGAAGCCATGCGGTCGACGTAGGCTGCGATTTCCTCCTCGGAGCCGCTGTGGCACGGCTCGTTGTTGATTTCTACGGCGATGATGGCCGGGTCGGCGCTGTATGTCAGTCCGGTGTGGGGGTTGAGGTGAGCTGCCAGTGCCTTCAGGTAGCGCTCCTGGGCGGCGGCGGCTGCGGGGGTGTCGTGGATTCGGCATTTCTCGTAGAGGTAGCTGTAGGCCCCGTTGGGGTCGGTGTTGCGTTCGGGATAGCCGTTTCCGAAATTGGTCTGTGCGGTCAGGATGATGCTTATTCCGTGTTCCTCGAGCTTGGAGATGAGGTAGTCCAGCAAGGCGAGGTGGTCGTTTTCGATGAGATTGCCTTCGGCGTCGCTCACTTCGACGTCCCAGATGTGGATGCGAAAGGCGTCCAGCCCCAGCGCCGACATATGGTGCACGTCGCGGTCGATGGCTTCGCGGCGGTCGACCCCGAGCTCGCCCAGCGCGCGGTAGGCGTGGGCAAAGGGAACGGTGTAGTTGGTGCCGTAGTAGGCTCCACGGCCCAGAGCGAAGGCGCCGATGGCCGTGGCGATGGTTATGAGTAGTACCAGCGTTCTGATTGGTTTCATGCGTAGTTTGTGATTCAAGGTGGGAGAGTTGTGTTTTTTGTGGCTGCAAAGTTCGCAATACGCAAGTTTTTAGGCAAGAACATAGCGGACAGAGATGGATAATTTTGAGACAACGGCAACTCGCTGTCCGATTTGTTTCCTTAATTGTCCGATTTGCGCGGTCGGCGAAAGGGCGGATTTGCATATGCCGATTTTCTTGACTAACTTTGCGCTGCCCGTCAGGGTGCTGACCCTCTGAAATACGATGAAGAACTTTCTTGCCGCTTGCATAGTCGCCGCTGTCGGCGCTCTCCTCTTTGCCGGAGAGTGCGCTGCAATGCCGTGGAGGTGGTTCAACTACGAAGCAGCCGGCCACAACCGCGCCGTGTTCTGCCTGCAGCGAGATGCTGCCGACGACGTCTGGGTGGGCACCAACTCCGGCCTTTTTTCCTTCGACGGCTTCGACTTCTACCCGGCGCATCTTGGCGACGAAGCATTTACGGCGCAGGTCTATGCCCTGGCCGAGGCCCACGGCAAGATGTATGTCGGCACCAATCTGGGTCTTTTCACCCTCGACCGCGCCACCTTGAATATTCAACCGTTGGCCTGCGAGACGCCGCGCGAAATACGCTCGTTGGCCGTGGCTCACGGCGCTCTTTGGATAGGCTCGCTCAACGGTCTCTACCGCCTCGATCCCGCCGACGGCTCCGTCTTCGGGCCGGTGCGCGGCATGCCGCATCAGGCCGTCTACAGTCTCCTCGTCGGCCCCGGCGGCAAGCTCTACGCCGGAACATACAACGGGCTGTGCGCAATAGGCTCCGATGCCGTTCCGCGCCGCGCGGAGGTGGTGGCGCCCTCTCTGCCGGGAGGTAATGTGTTCGTCAATTCAATCTGCGTAGCCCCGGACAGTTCCCTCTATCTGGGGCTGGAGAGCGGTCTGGTGCGCTTCTATCCGCAGTCGGGGCGAACTGTGAGCGTCGACGGCCTCGGCGATGTGTGCGTGAAGTCGCTTGCCATGCTCGGCGAACGTCTCGCTGCCGGTACCGACAACGGCCTCTTCATCGTCGGTTCCGACGGCGCGGTGAGCTCGCAGCGACACAGCTCGCGCGATGTTTTCTCGCTGGCCAGCAATGTGGTGTGGTCGCTCTACGCCCAGGGCCGCAATATGCTGTGGGCCGGAACCGAGCTGGGGCTATCCATTGCCGACATAGACTCCCCGGTGCAGATACTAAGCCTTGCCGACCTCACCGGAAGCACTGAGGGTCAGCAGGTTTACCGAATTATGCGCGACAGCCGCGGCACTCTTTGGCTCGGTGGCGCCAACGGCCTCATCGCTCTTGACCAAGGGCGCCCCGCTCGATGGTATCTGCCCGGAAACGGCGATATGTCGCTCTCGCACAACCGTGTGCGCGACATCGTAGAGACCTCCGACGGCTCGCTGTGGGTGGCTACCGACGGCGGTTTGAACATTCTCGACCGAACTTCCGGAACTTTCTCCAACCACCGTATACAGGACTCCCGAAGCAACCTGAACGCCAACTGGGCTTACAGCATCCTCGAAGACCCCTCCGACAGCACGGTCTGGACCGCCGGTTACCTCGGTGGCGTTTTCGCCGAAAAACTCGCCAAATTCCGCGCCGAAGGTCGCCGCCATACTCCCGACCGCATTTTCAGCCAAGGCTCCGGGCTGCCGAACAATCTTGTGGGCCAGATGATTGCCGACGGGGAGGGCAATAAGTGGATTATGCACTACCATCACCCCGAGCTCTCGCGCATCGACGCCCGCTCCGGCGAGGTGGAGCAGGTGAGTCTGCGCGGCACGACTCCTTCGGAGCCGGCGCTGCTCTGCCGAGGCCCGGAGGGCGATATATGGTGCGCGGTCTACGGCGGCCTGGTCAAAATCAGCCCCGACGGCACCGTCGACCCTCGCCTGGTGGATTTTCCTTTTGTATATGGCGCAAACGTTACGGCAATGTGCCCCGTGGGGCGCGACCTCTGGGTGGCCACCGACCAGGCTGTCTTTGCCGTCGACACCCGCCGGATGTCGGCGGCCATTCTCCCTCTGCCGGAGATAGAGTACACGGCAATCTACCCCGACCCGGTGTCGGACCGGGTTATTCTCGGTGCTGTCGACGAGCTGGTGGTCGCGGACCCGACCCGCCTCTTTGGCTCCGAAGGCCAGCACCGGGTCGAACTCAAGCAGATAGAGGCTTCCGGGGCCGAAATGGCTCTTGAATCCGAGCTTTTCGAAAACCCGCAAGTGGATTTGCCCAACGCCGCCCGAGATATTGTTATATCTCTGGCTATGACCGACTTTGCTCCGGGCGACTATCGCCGATTCTGCTACAGCCTCGACAACGAACCCTGGCGGCTCCTCAACGTGGGCGCCAACAAGATTGTTTTCACCACCTTGCCGGCCGGCTCACACCGCCTGCGAATGGGGGTGGCCGGCGATGAGGTCAACGGCATTGTTCTGGTGCTCAATGTGGCGCGCCCGTGGTATGCAACTTGGCCGGCTTTGGTGTGCTATTTTATTTTGGCGGCCGTGATAGCGGCTGTAGCCGTGTGGCGTGTGCGCCGCCGCCAGCAGTTGCGGCTGGAAGCTGCCGAGCGCCGGTCGGTTCTTGCCGCCGTCGACCGCCGAATTGCCTTTCTGGGCAATATCTCCCACGAGCTCAAGACGCCCCTTTCATTAATAATAGGTCCGCTGAGCCGACTGCTTACGCGCGAGATGCCCCCGCAGGTGCACTCCGACGTCGAGGCGGCCTACCGCAATGCCGTCAAGCTCAATACCCTTGTGCATCAGACTGTTGAGATGAACCGTGTCGGCGAGGGTTCCGACGCCATGCTCATCTTCTCGCGCATCGACGTGGTTGCCTTCTGCCGCGACATTGTGGAGTCCTACCGCGCGGCAAATCCGGGTCGCGATTTTGTGTTTTCCTCGCCGGTGGAGGCCTTGGAGGTGCGGGTCGACGTGGTCAAGCTCGAAAGTCTGCTCAACAATCTGCTGTCGAACGCGGTGAAGTACTCCGAGGCCGACACTGCCATTGGCTGCTCGGTGCGCCCCGAGGGCGAGTTCTACGTCGTCGAGGTGTCCGACCATGGCGTGGGTATCCCGGCCGACGAGCAGTCGCTTGTGTTCCAGCGCCTTTACCGCTCGCCGCGCACTGCCTCCAGCGCCGACGGCACCGGCATCGGTCTGTATCTTGTGCGTCGCTATGCCAACCTGCTTGGTGGCGACGTGACTCTGGCCAGCGAGGCCGGTCGGGGCACCACGGTGACTCTTACGCTGCCGGTTGCTCCACGAGGCGAGGAGGAAGAGGCCTCCGACGCTCTGACCCGGGACGAAGCAGTCCGCTCCGACGGCGACGGTCGCTTCAAGGCCCTCATCGTCGACGACAACCGCCCCATTGCCTCCTTCATTTGCTCGGTGCTGGCCTCCGACTTCCGCTGCGCAACGGCCGCCAACGGCCGCGAGGGCCTCGCCGAGGCCGCTTCGTTCAAGCCCGACGTGATTATCGCCGACGAGATGATGCCCGTGATGACCGGCCTGGAGATGTGCCGCCGCCTCAAGGAGAATCCCGCCACCGCCGGAATCCCTATCCTGCTGCTGACGGCAAAAGATGCCCCCGATACCCACACCCGCAGCCTCGACATCGGCGTCGAAGGCTTTATGACCAAACCTTTCGAGGCCCGTGCTCTGCTGGCAAAGACGCTCCGTATGGTCAACGCCGCCGGCGAGATGAAGCGGCGGCTGGAGTTCGACCGCCTTACCGAGGCCCGCGCCGCCGACAGCGCCGCCGGTGCCGACGAGAAGCGTCTGGCCGCCGTGGCTGCTGTGATTGAGGCTAATATCTCAAATCCCGACCTCAATGTGGCCTTTGTCTGCGACCGTACCGGCATTGCTTCCAAGGCGCTTTACCGACTTGTGAAAAAGTACACGGGCGCTTCGCCGCTCGACTATATCCGCCAGGCACGTCTGCGCCAGGCCGCCGCCCTGCTGGAGCAGGACAAATTCTCGGTCTCGGAGGTGATGTATATGGTGGGTTTCAGCAGCAGCAGCTATTTCTCCAAGTCGTTCGCACAGCAGTTCGGATGCACCCCGGGGCAGTATGCCGCGCGAAAAAAATGATACCCCTCTGATAGATTTCGGCCTCGATGCCTCTCTATAAGAATAAAGTCCTTTTGCAATGGATAAGATAAACCCCAACGCCCTCGCTCCCGGCACTGTGCTTCGCGGAGCTTCGTCCTACACCATCGAGCGCGTGCTCGGGTCGGGCGGTTTCGGCATTACATATCTCGCCTCGGTCACCATTATGCACGGCAATATCCGCATGAAGGGGCAGGTGGCTATCAAAGAGCATTTTATCAACGACTACTGCGACCGTCAGCAAGGCTCGACAAATATCGTAGTAACCGGAAAGGAAACTATCCGCCTGCTCGTAGAGAACTCGCGCAAGGACTTCCTCGCAGAGGCCCGCCGACTGCATAAGCTCGGAACGGGCCACGACAATATCGTGCACGTCAACGAGGTCTTCGAGGCCAACGGCACGGCCTACTATGTGATGGAATATCTCGACGGCCGGTCGCTCCAGCAGTATATCGAGGCTAACGGCCCGCTCGACTCGGCCGCTATCCGCTGTCTGATGGCGCCCATTGTCGACGCCGCGGCATACCTTCACAAAAACCGCTTCACTCACCTCGACATCAAGCCGGCCAACATCATGCTCGCCGAAGGCGCCGACGGCGGGGTTCGCCCCGTGCTGATTGACTTCGGCCTGAGCAAGCACTACGACGAGCACGGAAACGCCACCTCCACCGTCAACACCTGCGCTGCCTCCGACGGCTATGCGCCCGTCGAGCAGTACCAAGGCATACGCACCTTCTCGCCGGCTGCCGACGTCTACGCCCTCGGCGCAACCATGCTTGCCTGCGCGACCGCCCGGCGCCCCTCGCCGAGCGCAAACTGGCTGCCCGGCGAACCCGCCGCCACAATAGCCGCACTGCCCGTCGACGATGGCTTGAAGTCGGCCATAACCCGCGCCATGGCAAATGCCGCCCACGACCGCTTCCCCGACGCCGGCGCCCTCCTGGCGGCCCTCGGCGGCAATGGAGGCAATGGCGGCAACACCTACAATGTCAATATCAAAAAAGAACCCGCCGACTCCGCAACTCGAATACTGACGCCCTCAAAAAGCAAGCGGAGTGCCTTAATCGGCGCCATTACAGGCTTATTGGTAGCCATTATCGGCACGTGCCTCATCATCTACCTTCGCCCGGCCTCCGAACCGGCTCCCGAAGAAGCTGTCGCCGAGCTTGCAGCCGACAGCATAGCGCCGACCGAGCCGGAAGTGCTTTCGCATCAATGGTGGGAGGCCCGGCGCACTCCGCGCAACCTTTATCTGGCCGTGAACCGCAGCGGAGGGCAGTACTACCTCTCCGAAGAGGACTACCGCAGCCTCAACCCCGGCCAGCAGTCGGCCCTCCCCAAAGCCGGAGTCGTCGTCGGAGGAGGCGGCGAGCAGTTCATCCTCGCCCTCAACGACCTGACCTCGGAAAAGCTAAATTGGAATCAAGCTATGCGCCGCTACGGCAATTATTTGCCCACCAAGGCGCAAGCCGAGGCCTGGATGGCCCAAAACGCAGCCATCAAAGAGGCCGTCATCAATTTCGGCGGCTCGTGGCAGAGCGACCCGGATATGTGGTACTGGACTAAAACAGAGTTAAACGGTAATAATTTAGCTGTGTGGCATGTATATATGCAAACAAGCCGTGTAGGCACCATCGGAAAAACCTACTTGAGCAGGTTGCGTGCGGTCGCGCCTCTTGGCGGCTCGCCGGGGCAGACGCAGAACGGCGCTGCAGTTAACTCCGCAGACTATGCCACTCCGGACAAAGCTCCGGACGCAACCGCGGGTCAAGCAGGGCCTGCGGCGCCTTCCGCCGACAGTGCAATGCCTGATGTGTGGTGGAACCGGCGGCGCACGCCGCAGAATCTGCACCTTGCCGTCGATCGCAACGGCATTTATTACTATCTTTCTGAGGCCGACTACAATGGTCTCAGCAGTTCGCAGAAGAGCGGCCTCAACAAGGTCGGCGTTGTAATCATAGGCAATGGCGAGCGCTTTATCCTCGCCCTCAGCAACCTTACAACTGAAACGATGAATTGGGATGAGGCTATGCGGCGCTACGGCTCGCAGCTCCCGACCAAGGCACAAGCCGAGGCGTGGGGTGCACAAAAAGAAGCCATCCAAACGGCTGTCAGCAATTTCGGCGGCTCGGAACCGAACGGCTGGTATTGGACGAAAACAGAATATGAATCTTCCATCGCCTGGAGCGTTGGCATGAATACCGGTAACGCCCTCCAATACTTCAAGTCAAATACCGGCAAGGTCCGCGCTGTCGCCCCACTGCGCTAACCGGCCTTTTCGCAGGAAAAGAACCCCTCCGGAGTTCTCTTTAGCGGCGAAGCCCCAAGGAGGGCGAGCTTCCAGCTCGCAAGCCGCGAAAGGGCCCGCAAGCAACACGGACCGACGGCTGAATCCCACATTTCCGAAGGGGATGTTGGCGGTGTAAGCCATTGAGGAATAACCTCGTAGGGGTTTAATAAAGTAGCGCGGGGTGACAACCCCGGGTATACCGGCCACACACGAATCGGCGACCCTGTAGGGGTCGAACACGTGGCGCCACGTTCGCGAAGGGGCACTTTCGCGGCTTGCGAGCTGGAAGCTCGCCCTCCTTGGGGGTGCGCCCCGTTCGCGAAGGGGCACTTTCGCGGCTTGCGAGCTGGAAGCTCGCCCTCCTTGGGTGCGCCCCGTTCGCCAATGGGCACTTTCGCGGCTTGCGAGCTGGAAGCTCGCCCTCCTTGGGGGCTCGCCCATTTTCGGCCGCCGGATATTTTTTTATTTCCGGTGCTTTTGTTTTTGGTTATAAGAGAGTTTTTTCGTACCTTTGCGTCTGATTTTGAGCGGCTTCTGCTGTTGTTTTGCAGAAGGCGCTGAATATTAACGACTTAGACTATGATTTCTATCACATTTCCCGATAATAGCGTCAAGGAATTTGAAGCAGGCATCACGCCGCTCCAAATCGCCGAGTCCATTTCGCCACGTCTTGCCCGCGAGGTGCTGGCCGCCACTGTCGACGGTCAGGAGTGGGACCTGTCGCGACCCATTGAAGCTGATGCCGCCGTGCGTCTTTTCAAATGGGATGACCCCGAGGGCAAGCATGCCTTCTGGCACTCCAGCGCTCACCTTCTTGCCGAGGCGCTCCAGCAGCTCTATCCCGGCGTGAAGTTCGGCATCGGCCCGGCTATCGAAAACGGCTTCTACTACGACATCGACCCGGGCGAGAACAAGCTCACCTCGGCCGACTTCGCCAAGATTGAGGCCAAAATGCTTGAGCTCGCCAAGCAGAATCAGGAAATAGTGCGCCGCGAAATCTCTAAGGCCGACGCTCTGGAGGCTTTCGGCGCCCGCGGCGAATCCTATAAGTGCGAGCTCATCTCCGAGCTTGAGGACGGCTCCATCACCACCTATACTCAGGGCGACTTCACCGACCTCTGCCGCGGCCCGCACCTGCCCAACACGGCTCCTATCAAGGCCGTCAAGATTATGAGTCTCGCCGGCGCCTTCTGGCGCGGCGACGAGAAGCGCAACCAGCTCGTGCGCGTCTACGGCATCACCTTCCCCAAGAAGAGCATGCTCGACGAATACCTGGCCCTGCTCGAAGAGGCCAAGAAGCGCGACCACCGCAAGCTCGGCAAGGAAATGGAACTCTTCGCCTTCTCCCAGAAGGTTGGCGCCGGACTGCCCCTGTGGCTCCCCAAGGGCGCCGCTCTGCGCGACCGCCTCGAGCAGTTCCTCCGCAAGATTCAGAAGAAATACGGCTACCTCCAGGTAATCACTCCCCATATCGGCAACAAGCAGCTCTACGTCACCTCCGGCCACTACGCCAAGTACGGCAAGGACTCCTTCCAGCCCATCCATACTCCCGAGGAAGGCGAGGAATATCTGCTCAAGCCCATGAACTGCCCGCATCACTGCGAAATATTCCGTGCCCTGCCGCGCTCTTACCGCGACCTGCCCCTGCGCCTGGCAGAGTTCGGCACCGTCTACCGCTACGAGCAGTCCGGCGAGCTCCACGGCCTGACCCGCGTACGCGGCTTTACGCAGGACGATGCCCACATCTACTGCGCTCCCGACCAAATCAAGGATGAGTTCCTCAAGGTGATGGACATCATCCTCTACATCTTCAAGTGCCTTAAGTTCGAAAACTACGAGGCTCAAATCAGCCTCCGCGACCCCGAGCACAAGGAGAAGTATATAGGCAGCGACGAGAACTGGCACCTCGCCGAGCAGGCCATCATCGAGGCTTGCGCCGAGAAGGGCCTCAAAGCACGCACCGAACTTGGCGAAGCCGCTTTCTATGGTCCCAAGCTCGACTTTATGGTCAAAGACGCCATCGGCCGCCGCTGGCAGCTCGGCACCATCCAGGTAGACTACAACCTGCCCGAACGCTTCGAACTCGAATATACCGGCGCCGACAATGCCAAGCACCGCCCCGTGATGATACACCGCGCGCCCTTCGGCTCGATGGAACGCTTCGTGGCCGTCCTGCTGGAGCACACCGCCGGCCACTTCCCTCTGTGGCTCGCCCCCGACCAGGTGACCATCATCCCCGTCAGCGACAAGTACCTCGACTATGCCCGAACCGTCGGCGAAGAGCTCGACAAGGCCGACATACGCTACACCGTCGACGACCGCAACGAAACCCTTGGCCGAAAAATACGCGACAATCAGCTCAAACGAGTGCCATATATGCTCGTTGTAGGCGAAAAAGAAGCACAAAACGGCGAAGTTTCTGTAAGAAAACCCGGCGAAGGTGACCTTGGTACGATGAAAATCGCTACCTTTGCAGAGAAATTGACCAATGAGGTCAAGGAAATGACAAACTCACTCTAAAAAACTACAGGCAACCTAACCACTGAATGGAGAAAAAGCCCTTCAACCCCGGTCCTCGACCCAGTGCCCCCGCCGGCCGTCGCCCTGTACAGCCCCGACGCGACCCGCGCCAGGTTAAGCAGGCACCTAACAACATCAACGAGCATATCCGCGCCCCGCAGGTTCGTCTGGTGGGCGACAATGTCACCCCCGGAATCTATTCCATCCACGAGGCTCGTAAAATTGCCGAGGAGCAGGAACTGGACCTGGTGGAAATCTCCGCACAGGCTGACCCTCCCGTGTGCAAGGTGCTCGACTACCAGAAGTACCTCTACCAGCAGAAGAAAAAGGCCAAGGAAATCAAGGCTAAAAGCACAAAGGTGGTCGTCAAGGAGATTCGTTTCGGACCCCAGACCGACGACCACGACTACAACTTCAAGCTAAAGCACGCTCAGGGATTCCTCCAGGAAGGCGCTAAGGTCAAAGCCTACGTCTTCTTCAAGGGCCGCTCCATTCTCTTCAAAGAGCAGGGCGAAGTCCTCCTGCTGCGCTTCGCTAACGACCTTGAGGAATACGGAAAGGTAGAGCAGATGCCACAGCTCGAAGGCAAGAGAATGATCATCATGCTCTCGCCCAAAAAGAAACAGTAATAACGCCGCGCTCACCCGCGGAGTATATAAACATCAATCATCAACAATCACAAAAATGCCTAAGGTTAAGACTAATTCCGGTGCCAAAAAGAGGTTCGCCCTTACCGGATCAGGAAAAATCAAGAGAAAACACGCATTCAAGAGCCACATCTTGACCAAAAAGACCAAAAAGCAGAAACGCAACCTCACCCACGCCGGTCTGGTACACTCTACCAACGTTAGCCAGGTGAAGAGCCTCCTCGGTCTGAAATAAGTCATCTCTGCGGCCTCTCTTGGGCAGACCTGCCGGGTCTAAAACGGCAATTCTAAGTCGGCCAAGGAGCTTTCTGACGCTCATGCCGCACTAAAACAAATTATTAACCGACTGTTCAGCATCAAAGTGCCTTCCGGCCGCTGACATTCAAAACTGTTTAAAACAATGCCAAGATCAGTAAACCACGTCGCTTCCCGCGCCCGTCGTAAAAAAATCCTCAAACTCACCCGCGGTTACTTTGGCTGCCGCCGCAACGTATGGACCGTAGCCAAAAACACCTGGGAAAAAGGTCTCACATACGCTTACCGCGACCGCAAAGACAAGAAGCGCAACTTCCGCGCTCTCTGGATCCAGCGTATCAACGCTGCTGCTCGCCTGCACGACCTGAGCTACTCCAAGCTCATGGGCCTGATCCACAAGAGCGGTATCGAAATGAACCGCAAGGTGCTCGCCGACCTCGCCCTCAACAACCCCGCCGCTTTCGCTGCCGTCGTTGAGAAAGTGAAGAACGCATAAACCACACCGAACCCACACAAAAGCGCACCGAAGTCCTCGGTGCGCTTTTTTTGAACCCCTACGGGGTTCTCCTTCAGCGTGCGGCGGCGTTATGGAGCGGGGATTTGCAATCCCCGCCGGGCAGGCGAAGGTAACTTTTATGGCCAGACAGGTTGGCGCAAACACACGGACCGAGGCCCCAAGGAGGGCGAGCTTCCAGCTCGCAAGCCGCGAAAAGGCCCGCAAGCGCACGGACCGACGGCCCCAAGGAGGGCGAGAGGACGGCAACGCCGCCCCGCTTTATGTTAGCCGGATTCATCCGGCGGAATAGGATAGGGCGTGTGTTCGCATCCCGAAGGGATGCCGCTGAGCGCCGGCGTCGGCCACGGGGGATCCGGGGAAAGAACCCTGTAAGGGTTCAATAAAGTAGCTTTACCTTTGCAGCGTCGGACGACAGACTATCAAAAAGTCAGAGTTCGACGCTGGAAAATTATATGGTTGTG
>ENA-ORLW01001279-ORLW01001279.1-human-gut-metagenome-genome-assembly--contig:-NODE-1279-length-28710-cov-20.860231_pt1 | contig 28710 bp, 26 predicted proteins | sample MGYA00243017_ERZ508829 | MGnify/ENA primary metagenome ERZ508829 (study PRJEB26277, sample SAMN04329776) | human gut metagenome | biome: human-associated habitat | host: Homo sapiens | place: USA...
ATACGTGACTTTCCTGAACTACAAGCGGGCTATCTGACCCGTCCAACCGAGGTGCCCTTAACTTAATGACATTACCCGTCAGGGGTCGAACACGGGCCGCCCTTTTCGCCGGTGTTCGACCCCTACGGGGTCGCCGATTCGGGGGGGGGGAGGTCGGTTATCCCGGGGTTGTCACCCCGCGCTACTCTCTGGAACCCCTACGGGGTTCTCCTTCGGCGGTTTGCGGCGGCGGGGCGGCGGGGATTGCAAATCCCCGCTCCATAGTTGACACCCCGCGCTACATTCTTTAACCCCTACGGGGTTCTCTTTGGCGGCTTGCGGGCTGGGCTGTCAGCGGCGCTTTTTGCGGAGTACGAGGGCTGTGCGGGCCGGCAGGTACAGGGGCAGTCGTGCCACTCCGGCAGGTTCGTAGAGGGGGTCGGGGATGGTGAAGTGCGGTGTGGTCATGTCGATGTTGCCGAAGCCACCGAAGGCGGTGTCGTCGCTGGTGAGCATCGGCACGTAGCACCCGGCGGGTGCGAGGATGCCGTAGCCGTCGTAGCTGCGCGTGGGGCTGAAGTTGAACACGAACACGAGGTCTCCGCGCATGAAAGCGAGTACCTGGTCGGAGTCTTTCTCCCATAGTTTTCGCACGGGTTTGGCCTGGAAGTTGTGTACGCGGCTCACCAGCGAAATCATTGCGTTGTCGAAGGCGTTGAGAAAGCGGTACTGGAGGTCTTCGCGGTCTACGAGGTCCCACTGGCGGCGCGCATATTTGTAGCTCCAGCCGTTGCCTTCGCGGGGGAAGTCAATCCATTCGGGATGCCCCCATTCGTTGCCCATGAAGTTGAGGTAGCCGCCATTGATTGTCGCCAGGGTGACAAGGCGTATCATCTTGTGGAGGGCTATGCCGCGAGCCACGTCGGGGTCGGTGTCGCCTACCATCATATGCCAGTACATCTTGGAGTCTATAAGGCGGAAAATCACCGTTTTGTCGCCCACCAGGGCTTGGTCGTGGCTCTCTACGTAGGAAATGGTTTTTTCGTCGGCGCGCCGGTTGGTGAGTTCCCAGAAAATGGAGGTGGGATGCCAGTCGTCGTCCTTCTTTTCCTTGAGGGTCTTGATCCAGTAGTCGGGGATGCCCATAGCCATGCGGTAGTCGAAGCCGATGCCGCCGTCGCGTACCGGGAGGGCGAGGCCGGGCATGCCGCTCATCTCTTCGGCGATGGTTATTGCGTGGGGTTTGAACTGATGGATGAGCTTGTTGGCCAGTGTGAGGTAGGTAATGGCGTCGGTGTCCTGACCGCCGTCGTAGTAGTCGGCGTAGCCTCCGAAGGCTTTTCCGAGGCCGTGGTCGTAGTAGAGCATGGAGGTGACGCCGTCGAAGCGGAAGCCGTCGAAATGGTATTCTTCAAGCCAGTACTTGCAGTTGCTCAGCAGGAAGTGGAGTACCTCGTTTTTGCCATAGTCGAAACACAGCGAATCCCAGGCTGGATGGTTGCGTCGTGAGGGGTCGGCGCAGAAATACTGGTCGGGGGTGCCGTCGAGGCGTCCGATTCCCTCGTTTTCGTTCTTGACGGCGTGGCTGTGGACGATGTCCATAATCACGGCGATGCCTCGTGCGTGGGCGTCGTTGATGAGCGCCTTGAGCTGCTCCGGGGTTCCGAAGCGGCTGGAGGCGGCGAAGAAGTTGCTCACGTGGTAGCCGAAGCTGCCGTAGTAGGGGTGCTCCTGTATGGCCATGATTTGGATGGCGTTGTAGCCGTCGGCTTCGATGCGCGGCAGCACGTTGAGACGAAATTCGTCGTAGCTGCCTACGGCTTCCTTATTCTGGGCCATGCCGATATGGCACTCGTAGATGAGCAGGGGAGCCACATCGGGCTGAAAGTCGGCGTCGGTCCATTTGAAGTTGCGTTTGGGTGCGTAGACCTCTGCTGAGAAGAGATGTGTGGTGGGATCCTGCACAACGCGCTCGGCGTAAGCCGGAATGCGTTCGCCGCTGCCGCCGGGCCACTCCACGAACATTTTGTAGTGCTGCCCGTCGCAGAAGGCATCCTTGGGAAATGACCCTTCCCAAACTCCCGGCACGCCGCTTTCGACCCGCTTGAGGCTGTACTGGGGTCGGCGCTCCCAGCCGGAAAAGTCGCCAACGAGGTATATGGCGGAGGCGTTAGGCGCCCATTCGCGGAATGTCCAGCCGTTGCGGCTGCGGTGGAGCCCGAAGTAGCGGTGGGCGTTGGCAAAGTCGACGAGGTTGCCGTCCGGTCCTACGAGGTCTTTTTCTTTCTGCAGGGCCTGGGCGTGTCGGCCTTCGATTGCGGCGGCAAAAGGCTCGAGCCACGGGTCGTTTTTGAGTATTCCGAGAGTTTTCTTTCTGGCCATGGGGAGTATTTTGGGTTTTATGTTGTAATGTTTAAACGAGTGGGACAGCGAAAAGTTATTTGCGGCCGAAGTCGGCCGGAATCTCGCCCCAGCGGTCTGTGTCCCACTTCAGGATAGGATTCGGGATGGTATGTCGGGCCACCCAGAGGTCTGCGCGGGCGAGCAGGTCGAGCACGGCGGCCGTTTGCGGGGTTCGCTCAAGTGTGCTTTTGCTGTGCCGGCGTCGCAGCCAGCTCTGTGCTGTGCGCGAGTCGGAGTAGATGGGGGTTGTGGTGTCGCCGCGTCGCATGAGTTCGGCTCCGATGTGGACCAAGGCGAGATATTCTGCTATGTTGTTGGTGCCGATGAGCTTGCCGTCGGCGCCCCGGCGGAATATTTCGGTGCCGGTGGCAATGTCGACTGCGCGGTATTCCATCTTTCCGGGATTGCCGGCGCAGGCTCCGTCGACGGCAATTCCGGCGGTGGGACGGGCGGCTTCGGCCCATTCGCGGCCCGCTTCGGCCACGATGGCGCTGATGACGTCGAGCTGGGCGAAAGGCGACCCACGGAATGCCGCCGTGGCTTCGTGGATGTCGGTGTATGACTTGTATTTTGGCTGTGGCCAGTGCTCGATTTGCTCCTTGCACTCGCTCCACGAGGTGTATATGCCGGGCACGCGGCCCTCCCAGACTACGTAGTATTTGTGCTTCACGCTCATGAGAACTGCAGAATGAGATTTATGTCGACGGCCCGCATGCCCATGGCGGCGGCCACGTCCGGGTCGACAACTTTGCCCAGGAAGGTTACTGCCCCTGCCCGCAGGCCGGCATTGAGCCGAAGTGCATTGCCCACGCCGTCGCATACAAAAATCTCGTCCATCATAGCCACCATGGCGTTCGTAAGAGCCATAGCTACAGTACGGGGTACGGCGTTGCCGGCGTTGACGTAGCATAGGCGCACCGTGGCCGACGGGTTGCAGTCGTACGGCGAAGCCATATCGAGGTCGACAACGGGCATGGCCGGAAAAACGCGCGATGGGTCGTCGGAGAGGTCGAAGGTGAGAACGCCGCTTTTCATAAGGTCCTCCGTGGCGCTGTCGACGACGATATCTCCGGCAGCCGACGTGGCCACAACGATGTCGGCGCTGCGCAGGGCGCCCACGAGCACACGCGGATGGAGCGCACTGCCGATGGCCCCGGGACCGAGTTCGCGAAGGGCTTCGCGCAGGCGGTAGGTATCGTTGTCGAAGATGCGCACCATGGCTCCCAGGCCTATGGCGGAAGCGGCGGCGGCGCGCCCCGCCAGATCGGCGCCGATAACGGTAACCTCGCAGGGTATCACGCCCGGCACGCCGCCCAGAAGAATACCTTTGCCGTGGACGGCATCGGCCAGCAGCGACGAGGCGATGGCGATTGCGGCGCGACCGGAGATGTCGGCAAGTATGTCGGCGAAGGGCAGACGGCCGTCGGCGTTGCGCACGCGGTCCAAAGCTATGGTGATGATGTGGCGCCGCAGCAGACACTCCATGCCGCGCAGGGCGTCTTCGCCGCTGTGGTGGAAGGTGAGCAGCAGCGCTCCGCGACCCATCAGGCGCGCATCGTGCGCACTCAGCACCGGCAGGTAGACCACGATGTCGGCGCCGAAGGCTTCGGCGCGGTCGACAATCTCCACTCCGCAGCGGCTGTAGGCCTCGTCGGAGTAATGGATATGGTTTGCGGCTCCGCTTTCCATCTTTACGCGGAAGCCGCGCTCTACGAGCTGCGAGGCTCCCTCGGGAGTGAGCACAAAGCGGTGGTCGCCTTCGTCGGCGCATGCCGGAAGGCCTATGATGGCGGCGCGTTCCGTGGCGGCCTCGCGCAGCGCCTGTTCGAGCGGGGTGGGTACTTCCATATCGGCAAAGTTAATAAATTGCCGCACAACCACCAAACGAACGCCCGACAATCACACCCGATTTTTCAATTCCGCAACCCTTTGGACGTAGATTTAGTCTATGCTTTTACTTTCTATCAATCTCGGATTTTAATTTATTGATTTGACAGCACAAACGATTTATATGGTCCAGTCCATAAAGCAGAGAGTCGCTGTCAATTTCCATCCAAGCGAATAAAGTCTTTATCTTACAATATATGTTGGTGATGTAAGATGTATCAATTATGGCCGTGTTGGTTGCGAAGCAGATAGTTTCATGATGAGCGATTCTGTTCCTTAAGGAGTTAACCTTGTCGAGTTCGTTGAAAATAAAGGTTTGATTATATTGATGCTCGCGCGAGGAACGGGGTTTGTTTGGAAAAATACGTAATAAATTTCTGCCGGTCACTCGATACTGGATTGGAGAGAACATATATTTCCAAATCCCAAATTCCATTTCTGCAAGCAGTTTGCTGTGGGAATAGGAGCCATTCGACAACAGTCGGCGATGAGCTGTTTGAATGATATCATGTGTTTTGCGAAGAATTGGGTCAGAAAATATACCCCCCGGCATAATAGAATCTTTCAGCCACTCTCTTCCTAAGTTAGACAACAACTGTCTGTCGACAGCATTGCGCAAGGCAACCTCAAAACAACTTACAATTGTAAACATCTCCTGCGATATCTGCAGATTGTACCGATATAAAGTCATAGCCTTGCGTGTATTTCCCTTACAAGCCTTCAAATATCTATTCATTCTCTTAGGCGACATTATCCGCTGAAAATCGTTGTATTTCATAGACTGAATAAAACTTTTCTGCGAAACTTTTCTGCAAAAACTTTTCTGCAAAACTTTTCTGCAAAAATTTGGTTTTACGAATAAAAAGCACTAAATTTGCAGTGTTGAATCCCGGTAGCCCCTGTATATCAAGCTATCGGGTTTTGTTTTTAATAATGCAAAGGTAACTACTTGTGCCGATAATTGCAATATGGGAGCGGATTCAAGAGCGTTTGAGTCAAAACATACTTCAAAAAAAACGGGGCGCAGCCGGTGAGGCTGCGTCCCGCATGTAATGGGGGAGGAATGGCTTACTTGCCGAAGTAGCGGTTGTAGAGGCCCTGGAAGCCCTGGCCGTGGCGTGCTTCGTCTTTGGCCATTTCGTGGACGGTGTCGTGGATAGCGTCCAGGTTGAGCTCTTTGGCGCGGCGGGCAATGCGCATCTTGTCGGCGTTGGCGCCGGCTTCGGCGGCCATGCGCTTTTCGAGGTTGGTTTTGGTGTCCCAGACACATTCGCCGAGCAGCTCGGCGAACTTGGCGGCGTGCTCAGCCTCCTCGAAGGCGTAGCGCTTGAAGGCCTCTGCTATTTCGGGATAGCCTTCGCGGTCGGCCTGACGGCTCATTGCCAGATACATACCCACTTCGCCGCACTCGCCGTTGAAGTGTGCGGTGAGGTCGGCAATCATCTCGGCGTCGCAGCCTTTGGCGATGCCTATTTCGTGCTCGGTGACGAACTGCAGAGCTGCCTTTTCGTCGAGTTCTTTGAACTTGCTTGCGGGAGCGCCGCAGATGGGGCACTTTTCGGGAGCGTGCTCGCCTTCGTGTACGTAGCCGCACACCATGCAGATGAATTTCTTTTTCATTTTGGTTTACAGGGAATGTGTTTTATGTTGGCTATAGACAACAAAGTCAAAGGTTTGACCATGCATCCCCCTGACTTTGTTGCGTTATTCTGCTATGTGGAAGGCTGTCAGCCTTCGATGATTCCGTGTTTGCGGAATACTTTGGTAATCTTGTCGAGTGCTTCGTCGACCTGCTCGGGAGTGTGGGTAGCCATGAGGCTGAAGCGTATCAGGGTGTCCTGGGGCGCCACGGCGGGGCTGACCACGGGGTTTACGAAGATGCCTTCTTCAAGCAGGTCGCGGGTGATGGCGAAGGTCTTGAAGTTGTCGCGGATAAAGAGCGGTATAATAGGCGTGGAGGTGTTGCCTATTTCGAAGCCGCGCGAGCGGAAGCCGTCGAGGGCCTGATGGGTGAGTTTCCAGAGGTTTTGCTGAATCTGGGGCTCGGTCTTCATGATTTCCAGCGCCTTGAGTGCAGCGGCTGTGGAGGCCGGAGTTATGGAGGCGGTGAAGATGTAGGAGCGCGAGTGGTGGCGCAGGTAGTTGGTAATCTCCTTGTCGGTGGCGATGAAGCCGCCCAGCGAGGCGAAGCTCTTGGAGAAGGTACCCATCAGCAGGTCGACTTCGTTGGCCAGACCGTAGTGGTGGCATACGCCGCGGCCGCCTTCGCCGAATACGCCGATGCCGTGGGCCTCATCGACCATCACGGCGGCGTTGTACTTCTTGGCAAGGCGCACTATTTCGGGAATGTTTGCCACGTCGCCCTCCATTGAGAACACGCTGTCGGTGACGATGAGCTTGAGCTTGTCGGGCTCGCACTTCTGGAGTTGCTTTTCGAGGCTCTCCATGTCGTTGTGGCGGTATTTGAGCTGCTTGGAGAAGCTCAGACGGCGTCCTTCGATAATGGAGGCATGATCCTGCTCGTCCCACAGAATGTAGTCTTCGCGGCCGGTCAGGGTGGAGACCACGCCCAGATTCACCTCGAAGCCAGTGGAGTAGATCATAACGTCTTCCTTGCCGGTATATTCGGCCAGAGCGGCCTCAAGCTGCTTGTGCAGGTCGAGAGTGCCGTTGAGGAAGGGAGAGCCGGCGCAGCCCGTGCCGTACTTGCGGGTGGCCTCGATGGCGGCTTCCTTGATACGGGGGTCGTTGACCAGGCCGGTATAGCAGTTGGAGCCGAACATGAGCACACGCCGGCCGTTGATTACGACCTCGGGGTCCTGCTCGGACGATATTGCGCGGAAATATGGATAAACGCCTGCCGCTTTGGCTTCCTGCGGGGCGGTGTACTGTGCTAACTTCGCTTGTAAGGGCTTCATAGACGTATAATTGGTCTTTTTCCTTTGGATATTGTGTGCAAAGTTAGCAAAAATTCCTTAAACGGCAATCTTTCCGCCCTTTTTATTTATTTTTTTTAGCGCTTTTAGCGCAAATCTTCACGGAGGTAAGAATCAGGTGGCGTATCCGCGCTCTAAAAATTGTTGCTCTAAAACTGGAGAAAATGACCGTAGCAGACTCCCAATATCAAGATGGTCGTGAATAAAATTTGCACAACCGGCAACATCGGCAGAAATGGAGCGCACGCCACAAACCATTTGGGTTGGTTCTTTTGGAAATTCTTTTCGAACAGAATGAACAATACCTCGCCGCTCCATATCATATAGAGGACAATCAAGCAAACACAGAACATAGAAAGTGCTTTGAGAGCTATTTCAAAATCAGTGCCGCAGTCCGCTGCAAACCCCACAGTGTAAAGAAATAAAAAGAGTGTGCCCAAACTCACCAGAATTTGAATCGACACCATAACTCCTAGCAATATGTACTTAACTTCTTTATTCATAGCTGACTTTTGGTTGTGATTATTTCGATGCTACTGTTCGCCATAGCAGTCGGAGGAGAGATTGAACAATCTTAATGATGTGCTTGGCGCATCTAATACGTGTAGAGGTAGATGTCGGGAATGCAGCGGAATATGATTCGGAGGAGGATTCTGATCTGAATGACGGGCAAAGGCAGCAGTACCGGGCACACCCAGACGAACCATTTCGGCTGCTTGCGATGATAGCCGGTGGCCCTCAGGACCATAATGTACTCCAAAGCCCAAATGACATATAAACCCTCAATGATGAAAAAAGAGTTTATGTATTCCAATAAACTTATTGCCAATTCAGTTTCGTGAGTATGGATGGCAAGACCGAAGGATACAATAATAACAAACATCCAAGACATGCTCATCCAGAGTTGCAGCGGAATAGCCACGCTTAAAAGAACATACTTCAGCGCTTTCTTAATTGTCAGAGCCATGGGAACCAATCTTTAGTATTTTTTTTAATCGATTCAATATATAATTCGCATCCTGACCTTTTTCGAATCCATACCGTTCCGCTTTTTGAGTAGATGGGCCCTCCTCTTCAATATGACGAAAATCGCCTTGAACAAAATCGAATATTAATCTTGCGGACGGCCAACTAAACCCATAAAAACCAGCTATATATCCGGCCCCCATATTTCCAATGTCTCGAGCCGAAGAAATAATTATTACGTCACCTTCGGTATCAATCTGCATTCCTCGATAGATATCAAGTTTCTCATTCGGTCCTCTGACAACGGTTTCAAAATTAGTTACCTTGAAGTCATATAATTTTCCGCTGGTTGCGTTTAGCCCATATTCTATTAGATTCGGAGTTTCGTACCGTATATGGTTCCAGAACAGTATTCCGCTTTGATCGTTCAAATCAATGATTGAGTTTACTGCTGCAGTAGAATTGTCGGTATTGTAAAAAGATGTGACGGAGGTGGTTTCGCCCAACTTCTTTACGTCACGAAGACCATTTTCGCCTTCTTCAACCACATAAACGCCGAGATCCGGATCTTCAATATCCACTGAATGGACTGCATATCGGTCGTTGCCCAAGTCAATAACATTAGTCCTGTAACCGGTCGGGTCCCAGCCGGTAAGCGGGTTGCCCAGGCAGTAGGTGTAGGGGCCGTTGGCGGTGTCGTCGGTCCACTTGGCGTCGGGGGTGAGGAAACGCATGCCGATGGGGTCGTAGATGCGGGCGGCGTTGTCGTACCAGCCCACGCCGTCGCCGTCGATCCATTCCTTGTCCTGGAATATTCTGTCGGTGCGCCATGCGCCGGCTACCTTCACGGGCAGGCCGGAAGGATAGAAGAACATATGGGCGGCCATCTGTTTTCTCCCCGTCGAAGGATTGATTTGCACGGTGTTGCGCACGCTGCCACGGAAGTCGCGCGCATACCATACGTGGGTGCTATCGGCGTAGCTCCAGTGCCCGAAGCCGGTCTGGACGGTGGTGCTCCCTTCCTGCCCGACGACGCCAAGCAGAAAAGCTAAAAATATGAGGTGCAGGTTTTTCATGGTAAATAGGTTGACTTGCATTTGAGGCCAATGGGGGGGGGAGCCGTGCGCAAAGGTATGCCTATTTTGCCGATAAAAAAACTTTTTCCTCAAAAAATTAATATGTTATAAAACATATGTGTTTTGCGGGCACAACATATTCCGGCTCACTCTTCGGAGGGCAGCGGCTGGTCGGCGGAGCTGAGCTTGCGGCCGGGGCGCAACCAGGCGCCGGTGGCCATGCGCCAAAGGAAGATGGCGCCGCGGAAGATGAGCTCTATGCACATCGCTATCCAGACCCCGCGGAGGCCCATCGTCGGAGCCAGAATGGCCGCAAGGGGGATACGCACAAGCCATATGCTGCCGAAGTTCATGATGGCGGGGATGAGGGTGTCGCCAACGCCGACGAAGGCGCCGTAGGCTACTATCGAAGCGGCGTACATGGGCTCGGCGAAAGCTTCGATGCGAAGCACTTCGATGCCCTGGTCGACTATAGCCTCCACCGGCGACATTATGGCCATCACTTGCGGGGCGAAGACGTACATCACGGCCGCCATGATGGTCATCAGCACCACGCCCAAGGCCGTGGTGAGGTGGCAGAACCGCTTCACAAGCGGCAAACGGCCGGCACCATAGGCCTGCCCGCACAGGGTGGTGGCGGCGTCGCCGATGCCGAAGCCGGGCATATAGCAGAGGCTCTCCGCCGTCACGGCGAAGGCATTTGCGGCGATGGCTACCACGCCCAAGGGCGCCACGATGACGGTGATCATAAGTTGTGCGCCGCAGAAGATGGCATGCTCGGCAGTCATCGGAACGGCAATGGAGGCTGCCCGGCGGAGCACGGTCCGCGTGGGCCGGTAGCTGCCCGGGCGTCCTTTGAGGCGCAGTTCGCTCTGACGCCGGCAGAGGTACCACATCATCACGCCGGCGCACACACATTCGGCGCCTACAGTCCCCAACGCGGCCCCAAGCACGCCCAGACCGGCTCCCGGAACCGTTATGTCGGCGCCGAAAACGCTCAGAACACGAGTCGGGAAGATGAGGAAGAAGTTTAGGACAACGTCCATGGCGCACATGCCCACGTTGAGCAAGCCCGGCACTTTCATATTGCCCGCGCAGCGTAGCATGCCTCCGGCCAAGTAGTTCATCGTCAGCACAGGCAGGGCGGCGATGAAAACGGCGAAGTAGACCGATGCGCCCGAGGCGATGTCGTCGCCGGCCCCCAGCCAGTAGGGCAGCCACGGCGCTATGGCCAGGCCGATTGCGGCCATAACGGTGCCGAAAACCAGCGAGGCCACTATGCCTTGGCGCAGCACCGAGCGGGCCTGAGTCTCCTCGCGGGCGCCCAGCCGGTGGGCGACCTGCACCGAGAAGCCCATCGTGGCCATCGAGCACAAACCCCAGAAGAGCCACAGCGAGCTGTTCATCAGCCCGACCGAGGCGCTTTGGTCGGCGCCAAGCCGACCTACCATGGAGGCGTCGATATACTGCATCAGGATGGTCGACAGCTGCGCCATAATGGCCGGGGCCGACAGCTTGGCCGTCAAGGCAAGCTGCTGGCGAAGGGTCATCCGTTGTCCGCTTTGTATCTGCTTTATGTCTGCCATTTTTTCGGGGTTAATCTGCGGTCAGCGCGCTCTCGATGGCGGCGACGGCCTGGTCGACGGCGCGGGTCGGGTCGAGCCATATCACATCGGGGTCGCGGGCGAGCCAAGTGAGCTGCTTTTTGGCGTAGACGCGGGTGTTTTTGGCAATTCGGGCTGTGGCTTCCTCCAGAGTCATCTCGCCCCTGAAGTGGGCCGCCAGCTCCTTGTAGCCCACGGTGTTGAGCGAGTTGAAGTTGCCTCGTGCCAGGGCGGCGCGGGCCTCCTCGACCAGTCCGGCGGCCATCATGGCCTCCACGCGGGCGTTGATGCGCGCGAAGAGCTCGGCGCGGGGCCGCTCGATCATCATCTTCACCGCGCGGAAGGGGCGCTCGGCGCGTCGGCCCGTGCGCAGCGTAGAGTATGGCACTCCTGCCTGCAGGCAGATTTCGACAGCATGCACAACGCGCCGCATATTGGCGCGGTCGACCTCGGCATAATAGTCCGGGTCGAGCACTTGCAGCTGGGCCAGTACGCTTTCCGGACCGTTGTTGGCCAGCATGGCCAGCACGTAATCCCGCGTAGAGTCGTCGATGGTCGGCATGAGGTCTATGCCGTTGAGCACGGCATCGACATACATCATCGAGCCGCCGCACATCACCGCCACCCGTCCCCGCTCCCACAGCTGAGGCAGCAAAGCCAGCACATCCTGCTCGAACTTGGCAGCCGAATAGTATGCATCCAGCGGAAGCCGGCCCACGAAGTGATGGCGCGCCAGCGCCTGCTCCTGCGGAGTGGGCGCCGCCGTGCCTATGGGGAGGTCGCGGTAGATTTGGCGCGAGTCGGCCGAAATGACATCGGTGCCGTAGCGGCGCGCCAGCTCCACGGCCAGTCCGGTTTTGCCGGAGGCCGTGGGGCCGGTCACCACTGCCAGTATGCGGCGGTCGCTCACCGGGTGCGCTTGCCCACCAGGGCGGCGATCTGCACGATAACGTCCGTGGCCTTCTCCATCGAGGGGATGGGCACGAACTCGTAGCGCCCGTGGAAGTTGAGGCCGCCCGCAAAGATATTGGGGCAGGGCAATCCCTTGAAGCTCAGCTGGGCGCCGTCGGTGCCTCCGCGGATGGGCTGCACCTTGGGCGTCACGCCCGCCAGACGCATGGCCTCTTCGGCGATGTCGACGATGTATTTCACCGGCTCCACCTTTTCGCGCATGTTGTAGTACTGGTCGCGGATTTCGATCGAGCAGCACTCCGGAAACTCGTTGTTGATTTTGCGGGCCAGATGCTCGAGCTCCTTCTTGCGGCGTTCGAAGCGGTCGCGGTCGTGGTCGCGGATAATATATGTGAGCACAGTCTTTTCGACAGTGCCTTCCATCGAAACAAGGTGATAGAAGCCCTCGTAGTCTTCGGTGTGCTCGGGCGTCTCCCAGCGCGGAAGCATGATTACGAACTGGTTTGCGATGCGCATCGAGTTGATCATCTTGTGCTTGGCGTAGCCCGGATGAACGTTGCGGCCAACGAATGTCACCTTGGCCACGGCGGCGTTGAAGTTCTCGTACTCCAGCTCGCCGACGGCGCCCCCGTCCATAGTATATGCCCAGTCGGCGCCGAAGAGGTCTACGTCGAACTTATGTGCGCCCAGCCCGATTTCCTCATCGGGGTTGAAGGCGATGCGTATTTTGCCGTGCTTGATTTCGGGGTGGTGAAGCAGATAGTCGACGGCGGTGACTATTTCGGCGATGCCCGCTTTGTCGTCGGCGCCCAGGAGCGTATTGCCGTCGGTGACAATCAAATCCTGCCCCACGTAGTCGTTGAGCTCGGGGAAGTCGCCGGGCGAGAGCACGATGCCCGCCTCCTTGTTGAGCACGATGTCGCCGCCGGCATACTTCTCGACGATGCGGGGGTTGACGTGGCGCCCGCTCATATCGGGCGACGTGTCCAGATGGGCGATGAAGCCCACTGTGGGCACATCGGCATCGGTGTTGGCCGGAAGGGTGGCCATCAGATAGCCGTTGTCGTCGAGGGTGATGTCGGCAAGACCCATCTCCTCGAGCTGTGTGCGCAGATACTCCGCGAACTTCATCTGCCCGGGTGTGCTCGGGGTCATATTGGTCAGTTCGTCGCTCTGCGTGTCGAACTTGACATAGTTCAAAAACCTGTCTACTAAGGTCATATCATGGAAGATTTAGAATCAGTTCAGCAGACGCCAGGGTATTGCGGCGCGTAGGGGCGTGCCGCCGTTGCCGGCCTCATATATAAAGCGGTAACCCTCAATCTGAAGGCTCTCCAGAATGTTCTGAACGAAGGGACGAAGCTCGCCGTAGCCTTCGTACTGCGGCTTGAGCAGATTGACGTACTTGCCGGCCAGGCTCGCCTGGGTGAACTCGCGGTAGTCGGCGGCGCGGCCGAAGCTGAGAGTGTACTGCGCGAAGCCGCCCGTGATGGCGAAAGTGGCGCCCTCGCAGCCGTTGGCCTTGGCGCGAAGGTCGCCGCACCGGCTGCTCATAATTGCCGAAATATTGGCCTTCACCTCGTTGAAGTTCAGCTCCATGGGGCGAAGGCGCACCAGCTGCTTCAGGCGCGACGATGATATAGAGTAGGTGCGTTCGTCGGCGTTGGCATCCTTCAGGGTCAGCTCCAGCGACCCCTGCAGGCGGCCGAGCGCGTTCAGAATGTTGTCCAGGCGTTTGCCCGTGTGCTCCTTGAGCCAAAAAGCCACGCCGTACTGCACCAGAGCCTCCGTGAGGTCCGGAACAGCCACCTCATCGCCGGCGAAGACAACCTCGACGGCCAGATTGTTGTCGGAAAGCTCGACGGCAACGCTCTCGAGCAAATCGGTGTTCTCGCTCAGGCGAGCGTACTCCGCGTTGAGAGGCCCGACGTATTCCTCGATTATTTGACGATCCTGCTTCTCCGTGCCGCACGACAACAGCAGCGCCGGACACAGCATCAGGCATATCAGACTCAGCAAGTAAGTGTGTTTCATATCCGTTAGAGTTAGGTGAGACGCTAAGATTCCGACCGGCGAAGCCTGCCGGAGCCGCCGATACACTGCAAAATTAACAAATTTCACCGCCCGCGGCAAAAAAATTTGCAGGTAAAATATAAAAGCCGTAACTTTGTAGCCGCAAAAGGGCCTCCGTGCCCGTGCAAACCGCCGCAATAGCTCAGTCGGTAGAGCATTTCATTCGTAACGAAAAGGTCGTGGGTTCGAGTCCCACTCGCGGCTCTAAAGCAGAAGCTCCCGCTCCTGCTTTTTTCATATCCGCCCGCTCCGGCCGCCTCCGGAACTTTACACATTTAAAAACGCACGAAATATTGGCGGACGCCCGTTCAAAGTATCAGCGGCGCTTTCCAAAGTCTCAATTTGATACTTTGGGCTGAACTTTGGGGAGCGCCCCCACCCGAAGCCGAAGCACACCCCTCAAAGAACATTCGCGACCGGGCGCCACCGAGTTTTTAATCGGCAGGTGCACAAATCCGGATTTTTTTATGTACTTTTGTAACTGAAATATCTCTAAACGGCGGAATTGGTGGGAATAGCACTGAACTTCCGGGTAGGGATAAACCCACTTTAATTCAAAATTACCATGAGCAAATCGTCGAAACTGCAGAAGCTATACCAGATAATGCATAATTCCGAAGAATTGGGACTCCCCCTCAATGACGAAACAATTGCGCAAATCAATGAAATGGAAGAGAAACTCATCAAAAATGAAGTTCTCCCCCTGATTCATGACAATATTGAGCCCACTCTTCGTGAGGTTGAGCGTCCGTTGGTACTGGTGGTGGAATATGACCCCAACGGAGCTCTGCGTGTCAATCTATCCCGCAAGGTCAACATTGCCGCAACTATCTCCGACGCCAAGGAAATTACCCCGGATCCGGTCGTCGACCATACAGAGAAGAAAAAAGGATTTTCCAAGACTGTAACCCAACCCCGCACGCGCCTTCGCATAACGATGCCGGACGGCTCTGTCATTCAAGAAAAAACGGCATGGGAATCGCTTCGTAAGTTCGTGCTTGTCATAGGGGTTGACAAAGTGCGCGCAGTGGGTGTCATAGCCAATAAAATTCCTCTGGTCAGCAATACGGTCGACGCAAAGTATAAGAATTCCCAGAAGCCGCTCGGCAAAGGCTGGCTATTGATGACTTGTTCCGACACAGCGACCAAGCGAAAACAAATTCTGGCTGTCGCCGGGGCGTATGACATGCAAGTCAAAGTTGAAATAATTTAGCCTGCACGCCACGACTTGGTGCCACAATCTTTGTGTATTATGAGCGAATTCGATGAGTATATAGAGCACGGCGAACCGGCGCAGCGCCACAAGGCTGATGCCTGGCAGACAGCTATCGGCTTGCAGGCCGTGGATGGCTTGAACGTATCGAAATATCTTCTTGATACGGCGCGACTACACATCGAAGGCGACATTTCAATCAAGGAAGCCCGTCGGCGGATAATGTCATACTACGAAACTAAGTCGGGACATAACGCCGTCGATGAAGAGGGCGACAAGGCCTCCGCCAATATTGCCGAAATTCTCGGCGAACCTTCGTTCGCGTTCTCTTTCGTAGGGTTGACTTCAATCCATCGCCGAATTTTTGAGGGTGTGTTTGAATTCGCCGGAAAAATACGCAATGTCGAAATCAGCAAGAAGGAATGGGTGCTTGGAGGAAACGCCTCGGTGAGCTACCAGCCATCGGTCGATTTGCGCGAGGCTATCGAATATGATCTTGCGCGCGAAAAGGAATTTGATTATTCCGGCAAACCCATGTCGGAGGTCATAAACCATTTGGCGCGGTTTATAGCCGATTTATGGCAAATACATCCTTTTCGCGAAGGCAACACCCGAACCGCAGCGGTGTTCCTTATTAAATATCTGCGTTCAATGGGAGTTCAGGCCGGTAACGATATGTTTAAAGAACATTCGTGGTACTTCCGCAATGCTATGGTCAGAGCAGTCTACAAGGGGCTCAATGTTGTGCCAACTACTAAGTTCGTCGAACTGTTTCTGCGAAATCTGATTCTGGGGGAAAACAATCTTCTCCGCAACCGAGATTTGCTTGTCGGAGCAACTCTTTCGGAGGAAACTTCCCAAAGTCCGCGGCAAAATGCTCCAAAGTCTCAATTTGACACTTTGGACATCGCTTCCCCTATGTGCTCTGCAAAAAACTGCACCTTGGAAGAAATAATCATCCTCAAAGAGATTGATGCCAACCGCAGAATAACTCAGTCCGAAATTGCGAAGAAAATAAAAAAATCATCTTCCACAGTGAAACGAATCACCTCCGCGCTTGTCGAAAAAGGCATTCTCATCCGCAGAAACGGCCGCCGCAATGGTTGGTGGGAAATAAAGGATGTTTAGTTCGGCAACCCTGCACAGTCTCCGGAGGAGGCGGCGCACCTGCGGGTGGTGCGACTGCGAGTTGAAAGGCCGGGGGGTGCGCGGGGGGCGGCGGCATTTTTTTGGCCGGGGATGGGGCGAATGTGAGTTTTTTTTGCCAAATTTGCACTCTGAAACACGATTGTCCCCGCAACCGTGGCACTGCAGTGTGCTTGGCTGAGGGTTAATCGGCTTGTAATGAACCAATTTGACTCTATGGAGCTTACCGCAGCCGCCATCGCCGCCCACCTGGGCGGCTCAGTTGAAGGAAACCCCGAAGTCGCCGTTGGCGGCTTTGCCAAAATAGAAAGTGCCACCGAAGGCACCATCACGTTTCTTGCAAACCCCAAATACGAGCACCATATCTACTCGACGGGCGCTTCGGTAGTGCTCGTGCGCCGCGACTTCGTGCCCGAGCAGCCTGTGCGGGCCACTCTGATTCGCGTCGACGACCCCTACAGCTGTCTGGCTCAGCTGCTGGGCCTGGCTTCGCAGTTCATCAAACCCCGCTATGAGGGCGTCGAGGACGGCGCTTTCGTCGCCGACGGCGTCGAAGTGCCCGAGGGCTGCTATGTGGGAGCCTTCGCCTACGTTGCCCGCGGGGTGCGCATGGGCCGCAACGTGAAGATCTACCCCCACGCCTATATCGGCGACAACGTTGTGCTCGGCGACGACACCACGGTCTATCCCGGCGCCAAAATATACTACGGCTGCCGCATCGGCGCCCGCTGCACCATCCACGCCGGTGCTGTTGTCGGAGCCGACGGCTTCGGCTTCGCTCCGGACGCTCAGGGCGTCTACCATAAAATAGAGCAGATTGGCATTGTGCAGATCGACGACGACGTCGAAATCGGCGCCAATGCCACCATCGACCGCGCCACCATGGGCGCAACTCACCTGGAGCGCGGTGTGAAAATCGACAACCTCGTTCAGTTGGCCCACAACGTCACCGTGGGCCACGACACCGTCATGGCCGCCCAGGTCGGAGTGGCCGGCTCGACCCACGTGGGCTCCAACTGTATGTTCGGCGGCCAGGTGGGCATAGCGGGCCATATCACCATCGGCGACCGTGTGCAGCTTGGCGCCCAGTGCGGTGTTCCCAACAGCATAGAGGCCGGCCAACGCATGCTCGGCACACCGGCCATGCCCGCCGGAGCCTTCGCGCGCTCAGTGGCATACACCAAGCGCCTTGCCGACCTCTTCGCGCGCGTCGACCGCCTGGAGAAACTTACCGCATCTTCTGAGAAAAAATAAAAACACACACCATATGAAGCAGATAACCCTCAAAAGCTCCTTCACCCTCTCGGGAAAAGGCCTGCATACCGGCGCACATATCGACGCCACTTTCTGTCCCGCTCCGGAGAACCACGGCTATAAGATTCAGCGCACCGACCTCGAAGGCGAACCCATCGTCGACGCACTGGCCGAAAACATCGTCTCTACCAACCGCGGCACCGTAATCGGCCGAGGCGACGTCACCATCAGCACCATAGAGCACGCCATGGCTGCACTCTACGCTCTTGGCGTCGACAACTGCCTCATCAAGGTCAACGGTCCCGAGATGCCAATACTCGACGGCAGCTCGCTGCCCTTCGCAAAGGCAATAGAGGAAGTCGGCTTCGAAGAGCAGACCGCCGACAAGGAGTTCTACTACGTAAAGCACAAAGTTGAGGTCGTCGACCCCGCCACCGGCTCCAAGCTGATGCTCCTCCCCGACGACGCCTTCAGCGTCGACGTCAAAATCGACTTCGCTTCGCCGGTGCTCAGCAACCAGTTTGCCACTATGGACAACGTGGCCGACTTCGTCGAGGAGATTGCCCCGGCCCGCACTTTCGTTTTCGTGCGCGAGGTAGAGCCGTTGCTCACTGCCGGTCTCATCAAGGGCGGTGACCTCGACAATGCCATCGTGATCTACGACACCCCCATGAGCCAGGCCGACCTCGACCGCATCGCCGACATGATGGCAGTGCCCCACAAAAGCGCGGAGGAATTCGGCTACATCAACACCAAGCCCCTGTTCAGCCCCAACGAGCCCGCTCGCCACAAGCTGATGGACCTCATCGGCGACATAGCCCTCATCGGCCGGCCCCTCAAGGGCCGCGTCATCGCAACCCGTCCCGGACATACCGTCAACGCACAGCTCACCAAGGCGCTCCGACAGGACATCAAGCGTCAGGAGATTCAGGCACCCATCTATAATCCCAACCTCACCCCGCTGCTGGACAACAACCAGATCCGCAAACTCCTGCCCCACCGCTATCCCTTCCTGCTGGTCGACAAGGTTATCGACAAAACCGAAAGCTACATCGTCGGAGTGAAGAACGTTACCACCAACGAGCCCTTCTTCCAGGGCCACTTCCCCCAGGAACCCGTAATGCCCGGCGTCCTTCTGGTCGAGGCTATGGCTCAGACCGGTGGCCTGCTCGTGCTCAGCGTGGTCGACGAACCCGAGCGCTATTCGACATACTTCATGAAAATCGACAACGTGAAGTTCCGCCAGAAAGTCGTTCCCGGCGACACGCTCCTCTTCCACGTGTCGTTCCTCACCCCGATGCGCCGCGGAATGGCTGTGATGAAAGGCCGAGCTTTCGTAGGCGAGAAAGTGGTATGCGAATGTGAGTTTATGGCTCAGATTATCAAGAACAAATAACAAGAGGGCCCATCCAAAATATCAAGCGTAATGAAACAACCCCTGGCTTACGTACACCCCGCCGCCAAAATAGCGCCCAGCGTGGTCATCGACCCCTTCGTGACCATCGATCAAAACGTTGAAATCGGCGAAGGTACACGCATCGGCAGCAACGTCACCATCCTCGAAGGCGCCCGAATAGGCCGAAACTGCACCATATTCCCCGGTGCCGTCATCGGCGCTATCCCTCAGGACCTTAAGTTCCGAGGAGAGGAAACTTTGGCCATCATCGGCGACAATACAACCATTCGCGAGTGCGTGACCGTCAACCGCGGCACTGCCGCTCGCGGTCGTACCGTGGTCGGCAACAACACTCTCATAATGGCCTACTCTCACGTGGCCCACGACTGCATCGTCGGCGACAACGTCATCATCAGCAACGCAACTCAGCTCGCAGGAGAGGTCGTGGTCGACAACTTCGCCGTTATCGGCGGCGGAACCCTCATCCACCAGTTCTGCCACATCGGTCCCCACGTGATGATCCAAGGCGGCGCTCTGGTCAACAAGGACATCCCGCCCTACGTCAAAGCCGCCCGCGAGCCTATCTCCTACGCCGGCATAAACTCCGTGGGACTGCGCCGCCGAAATTTCTCAAACGACGTTATCCGCGAAATCCAGGAAATATACCGCTACCTCTACCTGAGCAGCCTCAACATCTCCGATGCCCTCGACCGCATCGAAGCCGAGCTGCCCGCAACCAAGGAGCGCGACGAAATCATTCAGTTCGTCCGCAACTCCAAGCGCGGTGTAATTCGCGGCTATATGTAATCTTTCTTCAAAAGAATCTACTTAATACAGCGCACATGGCCGGAGGGTCCGTCGCTCGCCTGCGCAATGAGGGGCGAGAGGAAAGTCCGGGCAACGCAGAGCACCATATTTGCTAACGGCAAGCTATCGGCAACGGTAGAGTAATGTGACAGAAAATAACCGCCCCCTCGGGGGTAAGGGTGAAAAGGCGAGGTAAGAGCTCACCGGGCGCAACGGCAACATTGCGCGCCGCACATCTTATGGGTTGCAAGGTCAAGTATACCGGCATTCAAGGGCTGCTCGTCCATTGCCGGGGGGTAGACTGCTAAATCCTGCTTCGGCAGGCAGATAAATGGCGGACGGCATCGGCCAACTCTTCGGATAGTAGCTGAACCACATAACCCGGCTTATACTCCGACCATGCGCGCTTTTTTTATAAATACCTCAGTTTCTGAGTCAAAACCTGATTCCATGGCCCAAGACAACGAAAAATGGCTTACAATGCCCACAACCGACGACGCCGGTAACACTATCATTGTCACCGGCCTGACCGACGTCGGGAAATTCCGCTCAAAACCGCGGTATTCAATCCGCGTAAACATCTCTTTGGGCTACGAACCCGCCGGTCCGCTCGGGTTCCCCGACGAAACCACCGCACAAACCCTCGAAGAGGTCACCGAAGCCTTTCTGGCTAATCTCAAAGGAAAAAACACTGCCGTGCTTACCGGCATCTACACCGGTGCCGCTCAGCGCGACTGGGTGTTCTACACATTCAGCACCGAAGTCTTCAATTCCTATCTGAACCGCTCGCTGGCCGACTTCCCCTTGCTGCCGCTCAAAATATCGGCCGAAAACGACCCCGATTGGGAGGAGTACGACGAAATGATGACCGTATTCAACTGACGGCGAGCATCAACACAGCATATCCGAACATAAGCATCGACGTGACGCCCAGTAGCGGGTTGAGTCGCGCTCCCTTGGCGCGCACAAGCCGCACGGCGACCGCTGCCGCTGCCGCAAGATACGCCGCTCCTACTATCCACCAGGCTCCACCGGCGCGCTCCCACACATTCCATGTCAGAGCCGCGGCAACAAGGGCGTTCGCTGTATAGAGACCGGCCATCGCCCGCACACCAAAGACGGTCGCAAGGGTGTGCTTGCCTACCGAGCGGTCGTCGGGGATATCGCGCGTATTGTTAACTATCAGCACGTTGGCTCCCATCAGCCCTATAGCAACCGAAGCCATCGCAACCGGAACGCTCCATGCAAGCGACTGCACATAGTACGTGAGGTTGACCGGCACTATTCCGAAAAAGAGCACCACAGCCACTTCGCCCAGACAGTGCGTGCTCAGCGGGTAGGGCCCCGCGCTGTAGGCCAGCGCTCCTACCCCGATGAGAGCACCAATCGGGATGAGCCACAGGCCCCCGAACGCCGTCAGGCACAGCCCCACAGCCGCCGCAGCAATCAAAGTACCATAGATAGCACGCTTCATGGCCTCGGCAGTTATGTCGCCCTCGGTGACGCCCCGACGGGGCCCTTCGCGCCCGCTGCGGTCGCGGCCGGCCTTAAAATCATAGTATTCGTTGGCAAAATTGCTCGCCGTCTGGCAGAGCAACGCAAAAAGCAGACATAGCGCAGCCGCAACCCACTTGAAGCACCCGTCGGAAACGGCGAAGGAGCAGCCGCAGACCACGCCCGCCGCCGACACCGGCAGCGTGCGCAGTCGCATTGCTTCTATCCAGGCCTTGACCATCAGTCGATTCGCTCTACGACGATGCAGTCGATCAGAGCATGGTTGGTGTCGATGTTCATATTGTTGTTTTCAGGCCGGAAGTCGATGGTGAGCTTGTGGCGTCCCGCACTCAGAGGCACCGACACGCTGTTCGAAGCTCCCCAGTCGTTCCAGTTGGCCACTCCGCGGTGAGGCATAACCAGCACACCGCTGCGGCGGTTGTCGACACTCAGGGTGCGTATGGCCGCGCGGTTTTCGGTGTTGACCGGGCCGTTGCCGTTGGCATAGCGCACATAGACGGCATATCGGCCGCTTTCGGGCACGTCGACTTCGGCATGTATAGGAGCCGAGCTGCGGTCGGTTTCGGCAAAGCCGGCGCCGCTGAAGCCCGCAAGAGGCTCGGTGGGCGCGTAGACGAGCTCCTCGGAGCTTATTTCTGACGTCTGCGGTAGGTCGACAACCATGCGCAGACCGTTGAAGCGCGGTTCCGATGCAAAGCCCGGAACGCCGTCGCCACTCAAACCGATGACCTGATATTCGCCGGGGACGGTGGCGGCATAGTCGGTGGTGCGCACAGTGTCGATGGCCACGCCGTTGCGCAGAACCACGTAGCTGCCGATGTATTCAATTGGGTTCCAGCGCAGGCGGTTGGCACTCGGAACGCCGGGACCGTCGAGCGACGGGTCGTTCTCCAGCCATGCTATGGGCGTCAGAGGCGCCTTGACGTTGGCCGTGCGGTTGACTCCGATGGGTGCTATCTCGTTGTCGGCCATGGTGATTACGATGTCGTTGGTTCCCGTGATGTCAGCCGGTATTTCGGGGGCATGCTCGCGACCGTTGAGCGTAAAGGAGGCGATACGGTCGCCGAAGCCCTTCACGGTGATGTTGAGCACGGCGTTGCGGTAGCGGTAGTTGCTCAGAGTGCGCTCTCCGGCCAGGGCTTTGGGTACAAAGGGTTTGAAAACGAGCGAGTTCTTGGTGTAGTCGATGCCGAAGAGGATGCGCTGGGTCAGTGCGATGTTGCCGGCAAGGCACCACAGCATGTTCGACGAATTGAGCTCCGTGGCGATGTCGCCGTTGTCGAGGTTGAAATTCTCCTTATTGGTTGCGAAGAGTGCCGCCGGGCGGAAGATGGCGCCGATGGCCTCCAGCGTGCCTTCCTCGTTGTGGGCCTTGGCGTTGGCCAGCGCCCAGTAGGCGCCTACCCAGGGCCACAGCGCGTTGTTGTGGTAGGCCGGCATGTCGGCTATCTGGGGGAAGAAGATTGCCGCGCCGAAGGGGGTGGTGGGGTTGGAGGCGGTGATGGTACGGGCGCGCTCGGGGGAGGCCACGTCGTAGAGAATGGCCAGACTTTCGCCGAGAGTCTCTGCGCGAGGGTTGAGAATGAGGTTGTTGCGGCCGTACTTGTACATCGCATAGTAGCCTTTGTCGTCCATCCAGAGCTCGCTGTTGACGGCATCCTCTATGGCCTGCGCCCGCGCAAGGTAGCCGTCGACTTCGTCGGTGTGGCCCAGCTCGGAGGCGATTTCGGCCAGGGTGCGCAGCGCCTGGGCGTGCACAATCGACGTCCCCAGGGCCTCGCTGGCGTAGATGTCGGCAGTCTGCATCCATTTCGGATAGCTCTGCTCGCGCCAATCGATGAAAGAGGTCTCGCCCTTTACCAGTCCGTCGTCGGCGGCAACGATGAGTTCGTCGTCCGCAAGACTGCGCTTGATGACCGGGTAGATGAACTCCAGCCACTCCCGGTCGCCGGTAACCTTATAGACCTCATAGGCAGCCAACGTCCAGATCTGACGGTCGCTGCTGACGGGCCATGCGCCGCCGCTGCCCGTGTCCTGCACTATCACTCCTCGCGGATTAACCTTCTTCATCAGCGATATCTTCGATGCCAGCGGCTGCATAGGCGCCATCGACAGAAGAATGGAGTAGGACACGTCGCGGGTCCACACGCCGGCCCATTCCTTGCCGGTGCGAAGCGTGGTGTCCGGTTCGACGGCATTGACCATTTCGTCCAGAGCCATGTTGTAGATGGCCGCGTGGAGGGTGTTGGGGGTGGTGAGCTGCGGGTAGGAGGAAATGTCGTTGCGAAGCCGCCACGTTTTCTCGATAGGGAACTTATAGTGCGGCTGGGCGCTGTAGGTGCTCACAATTTCAGTGGTCGATGGCGCTGTAGCCATATATTCGCCTTGGGTAATGGTGTCGCCGTGCCAGCTGTAGGCGGCCGTGCTCACTATTTCCTGCGCGTTGGCGGCGGCCGCGGTCAGTGCCGAGCAGGCTGCCAGTGTAAGTATGCGTCTCATTCGTTATGTTTCAGTCTTCTTTGTATTCCAGTCGTAAATATCTTTTGGTGTCGGGCCCGACGGCTCCCAAAGCGGAGTTGCGCAGACCCGGTATCCACACTATCTCATTGTTGCGCAGCAGAATCCACGCCTGCCGCTTCTGCGCCGCGCTGTAGCCGGCCCCGGCAAAGAGGTCGCTCACCAGCTTCGACGCCGTCGAGCCGAAGGGCACCATGCGGTCACCCCGGACCCAGTGGCGAACCGTCCATACCGCACCCGGGTCGAGCGCAAAGGCCGCGTCGACGTAGGCCACGGCGGCGTTGCGCCCCGGTATGCGGAATTCCTCAACGGCATGCGATGTTATGAGTATGCGAAGCGGCCGGGTGATGTCGCGCCGGAGATTCAGACGCGTTTCGGTCGCCGGTTCGGTGAGCTCGCTGTCGTAGGCGAGGCTCATAAGGCCGCGGTTCACTTCGGCAACAACACCGGCAGTCCCGTGGTAGCGCTGCCCGGAGCCGTCGGCGCTGCGAAGCATGTCGGCGGTTTGAGTAGGCGTAAAGCCCTTGCCGCGTAGTAGTTCCAGCAGGAGTGTGCCTCCTTCGGGAAGCTTGCACAGGGCCCGAAGATCGTACTGCCCGCGGTCGTCGACAACTGCGCCGCGCACCTCCTCCACATAGTTGAGAAAGAGCTTGCGGACGCTCTCCAGATTGCCCACGCTCCGGAGAATGGCCTCCAGGGCACCCGGAAATTCCTCCTCCAGGAAGGGAAGAACGCGGTGGCGGATGCGGTTGCGGGTGAAGTCTACATTGTTGTTGGTGCTGTCGGTGACGAAGTCCAGACCGCGAGCGGCAAGGTAGTCCTCGATTTGTCGGCGCGAAGCCCACAGCAGCGGGCGCACCGTGGCGCCGTTGCGCGCATTCATCGACGTCAGTCCGACTATGCCGGCCCCGCGCATCATATTGAGTACGAAGGTCTCGGCGCGGTCTTCGCGGTGGTGGCCGACGGCCACGGCCTGCGCTCCGGCCTTGTCGGCCAGTGTGCCGAACCATGCGTAGCGCACGCGCCGGCAGCCCATCTCGAGCGTCTCGCCGGGATGCGAGGCCAGCTCGGCCTCCATATCGAAATGGCGTACGCAGAACTCGGCGCCCAGTTCGGCGGCAACGCGCCGCGCATGGCGCATGTCGCGGTTGCTTTCCTCGCCCCGGAGGTGGTAGTTGCAGTGGGCGGCGATACATTCGTAGCCCAACGCGCTCAGTGCTGCCAGAAGCGCCACAGAGTCAGCGCCTCCGCTGAGGGCCACTATCACCGGCGCACCGTTGTGGAGCAACTCCTGCCCGGCGATATATTGCCGGGCGGCGCGCTCGAAATCGGTTGCCGGTGTACTCATTTCGGGTTGCTTACTTGCTGCGGGGCAGCACGTTGACCTTCAGCTTGCGGTAGGCACGCTCGGCTTTGGCGCGTGCTTCCTCGAGGGTGTCGGCAGTGGCCAGGATGACTCCCATGCGGCGGTGTCCCTTGATTTCGGGTTTGCCGAAAATGCGCATCTGCACTCCCGGCTCGGCAAGCACTTCTTCAAGATTGTCCATCTCGATGCAGTCGGTGTCGCCTTCGACCACAATAGCGCGGCTCGCCGACGGCCCGTAGAAGCGTATTGCCGGCACCGGGAGCCCCAACAGCGCGCGGGCGTGCAGGGCGAACTCGCTGAGGTCCTGCGAAATCATGGTCACCATGCCGGTGTCGTGCGGACGGGGCGACACTTCGCTGAAAATCACCTCATCGCCCTTTACGAAGAGCTCCACGCCGAAAATGCCGTGGCCCCCGAGAGCGTCGGTAATCTTTCGGGCAACCTCGCGGGCCTTTTCCAGCGCCGGTGCGCTCATGGGCTGAGGCTGCCAGCTCTCGCGGTAGTCGCCGTCGACCTGGATGTGGCCCACCGGCTCGCAAAATACGGTGCCGGAGGCGCTGCGCACCGTCAGCAGCGTTATTTCATAGTCGAAGTCGACGAAGCCCTCCACGATGACGCGGCCGGCGCCGGCGCGTCCTCCGGCCTGAGCCTCGTCCCAGGCGCCCCGGACGCCCTCCGGAGTGCGGACTGTCGACTGGCCGTGGCCCGACGAGCTCATCACGGGCTTCACCACCACCGGCAGACCGATTTCCTGCACGGCTTTCTCAAATTCCTCGAAGGTTTCGGCGAAGCGGTAGGGCGACGTCGGCAGCCCCAGTTCTTCGGCGGCAAGACGGCGTATTCCCTCGCGGTTCATGGTCAGGTAGGCGGCTCGTGCCGTGGGCGTAACGTTGAAGCCCTCCTTCTCGAGAGCGACAAGGGTCGGCGTTGCTATGGCTTCGACCTCGGGGATGATATGGTCGGGGCGCTCGTCGCGAACTATGTCGGCCAGAGTCTTGCCGTCGAGCATATTGAACACGTGGCTGCGGTGTGCAGTCTGCATAGCCGGGGCCATCGGATATTTGTCGCACGCAACTACCTCAACGCCAAGACGCTGAAGCTCGATGCTTACTTCCTTGCCAAGTTCGCCGCTGCCCAGCAGCAGAGCCTTGCGGCCCGCGGGGGTAAATACAGAACCTATCTTCATTTGCCGGTTTCGTTTATGGGTTTGAGACGGCTCAGGGCAGCGCTGACGCGCTCCATGGCCCGCCGGATATTTTCGTCGGAAGTGGCGTAGCTGAACCGCAGGTAGCCCGGCGCGCAGAAGGCGTCGCCCGCCACGGAAGCCACATGAGCCTCGTTGAGAAGATACATAGCCAGGTCGGAGGCGTTTTCGATGTTTGTTGTGCCGTCCGTTGTCCCGAAGTAGGCGCTAACCTCGGGGAAGAGGTAGAATGCGCCCTGGGGCTCGTTGACGCGGAAGCCCGGAATCTCGCGCGCCAGGCTTACTATGAGGTCGCGGCGACGACGGAAGGCGGCGCACATCTCGGCCACACACTCCTGGGAACCGGTGTAGGCGGCTTCGGCGGCCTTCTGGGCGATGGAGCTCACGCCCGAAGTGGCCTGCCCCTGCAGCTTGGTGACGGCCTTGGCAATCTCTACGGGAGCTGCGCAGTAGCCGATGCGCCAGCCCGTCATTGCATATGCTTTCGACACACCGTTGATTACCACAGTCTGAGCCTTTATAGCCTCAAAGGAGGCCAGCGAGACAAAGGGTGTGGCCGTGTAGATGATATGCTCGTAGATTTCGTCGGCGATGACAAGAATCTTGGGATAGCGTGCCAGCACCTCCACAAGGCCCGCGAGTTCGTCGGCGGTGTAGACGCTGCCGGTAGGATTCGACGGCGAGCATATTATGATGGCGCGCGTACGGGGTGTGATAGCGGCTTCTAGCTTGGCCGGAGTCAGCTTGAAATCCTCTTCGATGCCGGCGCCAACGGTAACGGGAACGCCGCTGGCAAGTTTCACAAGCTCAACGTAGCTCACCCACGCCGGGGTGGGGATGACAACCTCGTCGCCATCGTTGACCGTGGCCAGCAGGACGTTGCTCAGGGCATGCTTGGCGCCGTTGCCCACAACAATCTGCTCCGGTGCGAAGCTGAGCCCGTTTTCGCGGCTCAGCTTGTCGGCAACGGCCCGGCGAAGGCTCATATAGCCCGGAACGGGAGAATAGAAACTGTAGTTTTCTTCGATGGCCTTCTCGGCAGCCGCCTTGATGTGGTCCGGAGTGTGGAAATCCGGTTCTCCCACACTCATGTTTATCACATCTACGCCCGAAGCCCTCAGCTCGGCGCTCTTTTGCGACATGGCCAGTGTCTGGCTGACTGCCAGCGACTGTACGCGGTCTGATATCTGTTGCATGGTTGGCATGTGTTGGATGTTCTGCAAAGTTAACAAATTCTCCGCATCCCCGCAATTCCGCGCACGCCAAAAAAACGTAAGCACAAAACAGCCTTAACAGCCTTAACCGGTAACGCCCCGGAGCCTACGCATCGTCCACCTAACACTTGTAGAGGTAGACGTTAGAAATTCAGCATATTAATTAAAAATAATACCGCCGCTATTACGAATAGAATATGTATGATGGGCATAGGCAGAAGAAAAGGGCACGCCCAAACGAACCATTCAGGTTGCTTTTGGTAGCTACCGGCCGCTCTCATTGCCATGATAAACTGCCATGACCATATAATATATGAGCAAAGTATGCAGACAAATAACGCACCATACATTTTTAGATAAATCTCTTCGTGTGACCTGCTCATGGCGGCGGTTTCTAAGGAAAAAAAACCAATAGCAAAGCAAATGGTGTTTAGACTTACTTGGAACGAAACGACAGCGACGCTGAGCAAATACAGTAAATATTTCTTCAGAACTGCCGGAGAATCAGTTAGTTTTTTTTCAAGGTCAAGCGGGAAGTTATTGTCCATAGAAAGCGTTTAAAATTAAGGTAATGGCAAATAATATCTGAACAGCCGGCATTATTATCAAAATGGGGAGGGTCCAAATGAACCATTTAGCTTGGAGATTGTGGCGATTCTTAACAATTAAAGCCACAATTATTTCCCACAACCATATTAAATATAACTCAATAATTACACACAAATAAAGTGAGGCTTTCAGTAGAAATTTTTCCGAGTCGAGGAACCCATATAACCTATAAGATATATCAAAACTAAAGCTCGAATTATAAAACAGCAGAAGTTCGGAGACCACCAATTGGAACAGTCCAACCAAGATAATAAGCCAGCTTTTAATTTTTGCTTTCATGGCTGCGGCTGCGTTAGAAAATATTCGACAAAATTTATAATGTAATGAGAGTCAACCCAGCTTTGATTATTAAAATAGATTGGCACTATTGGTTGTGATTATTGCGATGCTACTGTTCGTCATAGCAGTCGGAGGAGAGATTGAACAAATATACGATAAAAAGTCGGAGTAAAAAAGCGTTTAATGAAAACTAACTAAAATTTATAGAGAACATCAAAAAGCATCGATTGCTGCAATGACCGTTTCTAATAAATATTTGTAACTGCAGACCTTATTGGTAGAGGTAGATGTCGGGAATGCAGTGGTATATGATGCCGAGGAGGATAAGCATCTGGATTAGGGGCATGGGCAACA
>ENA-ORLW01001284-ORLW01001284.1-human-gut-metagenome-genome-assembly--contig:-NODE-1284-length-28675-cov-3.948108_pt1 | contig 28675 bp, 31 predicted proteins | sample MGYA00243017_ERZ508829 | MGnify/ENA primary metagenome ERZ508829 (study PRJEB26277, sample SAMN04329776) | human gut metagenome | biome: human-associated habitat | host: Homo sapiens | place: USA...
ATTAAAAATGGCATATGAGATTTAAAAAGTAGTTTTAGCGTTTTCAGGCGGGCTTGATACATCAATTATTATTCCTTGGCTTTTAGAGAATTATAACAACTGTGAGGTTATTGCAGTATCAGGTGATGTAGGACAGGGAACAGAGCTTGACGGTCTTGAAGAAAAGGCTATAAAGACAGGCGCTTCAAAGCTTTATATCGAAGACTTAAACGATGAATTTGTTGAGGATTATGTTTTCCCTACAGTTCAGGCAGGTGCTGTTTATGAAAACAGATATTTATTAGGCACATCATTTGCAAGACCTATTATTGCAAAGAGAATTGCGGAAATTGCAATTGCAGAGGGTGCTGACGCTATCTGTCACGGCTGTACAGGCAAGGGTAACGACCAGGTTAGATTTGAGCTTGCTATTAAGGCATATGCTCCTGATATGGAGATTATTGCACCTTGGAGAATCTGGGATTTAAAATCCCGTGAGCAGGAAATCGAATATGCAGAGGCACACAACATTCCTCTTAAAATAAACAGAGAAACAAACTATTCTAAGGATAAAAACCTGTGGCATCTATCACATGAGGGTCTTGACCTTGAGGACCCTGCTAACGAGCCTCAGTATGAAAAGGAAGGCTTCTTAGAAATGGGAGTTTCACCGATTCAGGCACCTGACAAGCCTACATATGTAACAATTCATTTTGAAAAGGGTATTCCTACAGCTATTGACGGCAAGGAAATGAAGGGTGTTGACATCGTTAAGACTTTAAACAAGCTTGGCGGTGAAAACGGTATCGGTCTTGCTGACTTGGTTGAAAACCGTTTGGTAGGTATGAAGTCAAGAGGCGTTTATGAAACTCCGGGCGGAACAATTTTATACCACGCTCATGATGTTTTAGAAACTATCACAATAGACAAAGAAACTGCAAGAATGAAGCAGTATATCGGAATTAAATTTGCTGACATTGTTTATAACGGACAATGGTACACACCGCTTCGTGAAGCACTTTCGGCTTTTGTTACCGAAACTCAAAAGACTGTAACAGGTGATGTTAAGCTGAAGCTTTATAAAGGAAATATCATTAATGCAGGTGTCACATCTCCATATACTCTCTATGATGAAGAGGTTGCAACCTTTGACGAGGACAATGTTTATAATCAGGCAGACAGTGCGGGATTTATCAATTTGTTCGGACTTCCTATTAAGGTTAAGGCTAAATTAGACGCTAAAAGAAACAATAAGTAAATACAATTAATTATAAGCTATCAGGGCAGCATTTTTATGTCTGCCCTTATAGGTTTTTATAGGAAGTTTTTATGGATTATATAATTGTGTAAAAGAACACGAAAACTTCAAAAATATGCTTACTTATTTTTGCTGAGTGCTGTTAATAAGATAAATCGAAGTTTTGAGAGGTTTAAGACCATGGAGTTTATTGATAAAAGCAGTATTAAGGAATTAGTAAATCCTGGGGTTGTATCAAGACAGTTATTGAATTCTGAAAATTCTGCAAGTGAAAGGGTAACAATAACAGAAGTACATTTAGAATCGGGAGCAATTCAACCAAGACATATACATGATGCATCTGAGCAGATTTGGTATGCTATAAAAGGTACAGGAAAACTTTTGTTGGCAGACGATAGGGAAAAAGAATTTAAAGCCGGTGATGTAGTTCGATTTGCAGATAAAGAAGTTCATGGGTTGTTAAATAATGTAAATAATGAATTTGTATATATTTCCGTAACATCACCACCTATTAATTTTGGATATGCATACAAGGAGAAGAGATAACTTCCAATTGAGTTGAAAAATTCTGATTTTTCCTGGTGTTATTAGCAGGATAAATAGGAATTTAGGAGTACGAACTATATGGAACTATTTGATTTATATACGAAAGACCGACTACCACTGAACAGAACGGTAAACCGTGGTGATTCTATGCCTGACGGTTGCTATCATATTGTTGTTCATGTTTGTATCTTCAACAGTAATGGCGAAATGCTGATACAGCAACGCCAGCCTTTTAAGGCGGGTTGGTCTAATAAATGGGACATATCTTGCGGTGGAAGTGCAGTATCAGGAGAAGATAGTCAAACTGCTATAGAACGTGAGGTATCAGAGGAACTGGGAGTGTCTGTATCTTTGGAGAATATACGTCCTGTTCTGACTATTCATTATGATGAGGGTTTTGACGATATTTATGTTATCACAAAAGATTTACGGCTTGATGAGTTTCGTTTACAGCCTGAGGAAGTTCAAGCTGTTAAGTGGGCTGCATTAGAAGAAATTCTATCTATGATTGATTCGGGAGAGTTTATTCCATATCACAAAGATTTAATCAGACTTTTGTTTTTTATGAAAAACCGCAGAGGAACATTTACAAGAGATGATATAAATTAAAGAGAAATCTAAATGATAAATTTTTAAATGACAAAATTCAAAAGAATTATACATAAAGGAGAGATTATTATGCCAATGTGGGCAGGACGTTTTTCAAAGGATATTGACGAGAGAGTGAACGATTTTAATTCGTCAATAAAGTTTGATGCGAGAATGTACAGACATGATATAAAGGGCTCAATAGCTCATGCGACAATGCTGGGTGAGTGCGGAATAATCGAAATGAGCGAAAGCAAGGTTATTATTGACGGGCTTAAAAGCATTTTAGCTGATATTGATAACGGTGTTTTGGAGTTTGACCCTAACGCTGAAGACATTCATATGTTCATTGAAGCGGAGCTTACAAAGAGGGTTGGCGACGCAGGCAAAAGGCTTCATACAGCTCGTTCAAGAAACGATCAGGTTGCACTTGACATAAGAATGTATCTTTTAGATGAGGTTAAGGAAATAAGAGAAATAACAGTTAAGCTTATCCGAGTTATAACGGGTATTGCAAAGGATAACTTAAATACCGTTATGCCGGGCTATACACATCTTCAAAGAGCTCAGCCTATAACCTTCGGACATCACCTGATGGCGTATGCTAATATGCTTCTTCGTGATATAGGCAGGCTTGACGATACATATAAGCGTATGAATCAAATGCCGCTCGGCTGCGGAGCCTTGGCCGGAACAACATATAACACAGACCGTCAGATGGTATGCGATTTGCTGGGCTTTGATGAGATAACCCAAAACTCACTTGACGGCGTTTCGGACAGGGACTTCTGCATTGAGCTTGCAAATACTATTTCAATATTGATGATGCATTTGTCACGTTTCTCGGAAGAGATTATTATGTGGTGCTCGTGGGAGTTTAAGTTTGCGGAGCTTGACGACGCGTATGCTACAGGTTCAAGCATAATGCCTCAGAAGAAAAACCCTGATGTTACCGAGCTTATAAGAGGAAAGACAGCTCGTGTTTACGGCGATTTGAATACACTTCTTTCAATGATGAAGAATCTTCCTTTGGCTTATAACAAAGATATGCAGGAGGACAAAGAAGCAATATTTGACGCAGTAGATACAGTAAAGCTTTGTATAAATACATTCATTCCGATGCTTGAAACTATGACAGTTTTAAAGGATAACATGAGAAATGCAGCAGCTAAGGGATTTATCAATGCTACTGACTGTGCTGATTACCTTGTTAAAAAGGGTATGCCTTTCAGAGATGCATATAAAATTACGGGAACCCTTGTTGCAAGATGTATAGAGCTTGGCGTTACGCTTGAAACTTTGCCAATGGAAGAGTACAAAAAACTAAGTGATACATTTGGCGAAGATGTTTATGACGCAATTTCACTTGATACTTGTGTAAATGAGAGAAAGTCACAGGGAGGTCCTGCACCTGAAAGTGTTAAGGCTCAGATAGAATATGTGTTAAATAAAATTAATGAAAACTAGCTTTAGGTTGTGAAAAATATGAAAACTAAAATATTTATAGACGGAAAAGAAGGAACAACAGGTCTTAAAATTTTCGAGCGCTTTAAAAACCGTGACGACTTGGAAATTTTACTTATAGATGAAGACAAGCGAAAGGACTTAGATGAGCGTGCAAAGATGATAAATTCATCTGATATAACTTTTCTTTGTCTGCCTGATGCAGCTTCAAGAGAAGCCGTGTCACTTATTGATAAGAATAATAACCACACCAGAATAATTGACGCTTCTACTGCTCACAGAACAAATCCTGACTGGGCATATGGCTTCCCTGAGTTGTCTGATGAACACAGAGAAAAGATAAAAACTTCAAATAGAGTAGCAGTTCCGGGATGTTATGCAAGCGGATTTGTATCACTTGTTTATCCTCTTATCAGTGCAGGCATAATCCCTAAGGATTATCCTGTCTCGGCACACGCAGTGTCGGGGTATTCAGGAGGCGGCAAGAAAATGATTGCTGTCATTGAGGGTGAAAACAAGCCTTCTGAATGCTGTTCGCCAAGACAGTATGCTCTTTCTCAGCATCATAAACATTTGCCTGAAATGCAGAAAATCTGCGGTCTTGAATATGCACCTATGTTCAATCCGATAGTTGACGACTATTTTGCGGGTATGGTAGTGTCTGTTCCGATTCAGACAAGAACGCTTCCGAACAAACCGACTATGAACGATATATATAATGTGTTCAAAAAGCATTACGAAGGGCAGCACTTTGTGAAAGTTATGGAAGCAGGCGGTGAAGAAACCCTGCCTGATGGATTTTTAGCGGCAAACACACTTGCAGGTACTAACAATATGCAGATTTTTGTTTTGGGAAATGACGAGCAGGTGTTATTATGTTCACGCCTTGATAACTTGGGAAAAGGAGCTTCGGGTGCGGCAGTTCAGTGTATGAATATAATGCTGGGCATTGATGAAAGAACAGGACTTGAATAAGGAAAGTGAAAATATGAACATTATCTATAAAGACATACATGATTTTAAAAGTAAAGATTTAAAAGATTTATTTTTGTCAGTAGACTGGTCATCCGGAAATTATCCGGATAAGCTGGTTTTATCAATGAAAAATTATGAAACTGTATATTCAGCATGGGATAATGATAAACTTGTAGGACTTATTTCCGTTATGGACGACGGTATAATGACAGCTTATATTCACTATCTGCTTGTCAATCCTGACTATCAGCGTTTCGGCATAGGAAGAAAGCTGATAGATATGACTAAAGAAAAATATAAAGATTATTTAAAAATAGTTCTTATTGCTTATGACAGTGCTTTAGGATTTTATAATTCATGCGGTTTTGAAAAAAGTGAGGGTGCAACGCCTATGGCTTTATCATCAATGGCGGACTGATTGTTAAAAAATAAGGCGGTAATGTGAAAAATACTTTTTCACGCACATTTTTGAGCCTTTGCCGCAAAAAAGGTATTGCGGCAATTCCGTTGCAGGAACCGACTCAAATTCCGTAGGAAGGCATGGTGATTAATATGGCAAGCTGGCTTATACATTTAAGGATAACAGACGAACTTCTGAAAGTTTTGAATATCAGCAATGAGGAAAAGTTCGTTGTCGGCAGTATTGCACCCGACTGCGGGGTTCCGCTTCCTGAGGGGAATTATAATCCTCCGACAAGAATCACTCATTGGGGCGGAGAGAATCATAAGGCAAACATAGATTATATCGGGTTTTACAAAGATTATGTGAAATACGGAATCCCGGAAAAAAGAGATTTTTATTTAGGGTATTTTACTCATTTGATTACCGATTATTTGTGGAGTCATAAAGTAGTCAGACCGCTTAAAGCAAGGCTTGGAATCGAAAGCTTTTCAAAAAATTCCGAGCTGACTAAAAAGATTAAGGACAACTGGGCTGAGCTTGAAATGAGATTTCTTTGTTCAAAAGGCAGACCAAAGGCTTTGGATATTTTAAAGAGAGTTGACAAATTCCCGAATATCTATTTCGATTTCTACGGTACTGATACAATAGAGCAAAAAGCAAAGTTTATAGCGTCGTGCTATGACGAGCCTTGTCATATAACCGATGATTTAAGCTATATGAGTGAGGACGGTCTTGAGGAGTTTATAGACTTTACAGTAAGAAAGATCAGAGAAATCATAGAAGAGATGAAAAAATGTTGATGCACAGGTTGAGCTTGTTATAAGAAAAGACTTTAAGAGATAAAGGAGATATACAATGAAACTAAAAGGTAATGATAAATTTACCCGGGGCGGAGTTTGTGCCGCAAAAGGCTTTAAAGCAAACGGCATAAACTGCGGTCTTAATTCCGATAAAAATAAAAATGATTTAGCGCTTATCGTATCTGATGAGATTTGCAATACTGCCTGTGTTTATACGCAGAACAAGGTTAAGGGTGCGCCTATTTTGGTTACAAAATCTAATTTGGCTAAGTCAAACGGCAAGTCAAGAGCAGTAATTGCAAATTCTAAAAATGCAAACACCTGCAATGCTGACGGCGTGGAAAAGGCAATGAAAATGTGTGAGCTGACAGCTGATGTTCTCGGTATAAATGCAGACGAGGTGATAGTTGCTTCAACAGGTGTTATCGGTCAGGTTTTGCCTATTGAGCCTATTGAAGCAGGTATAAATCCGCTTGTGAACGGTCTTTCATATGATGGAAATGACAAGGCGGCAAATGCGATTATGACAACCGATACGGTTGACAAGCAGGTGGCTGTCGAGTTTGAAATAGGCGGAAAGGTTTGTACTCTCGGCGGAATGGCAAAGGGAAGCGGAATGATACACCCTAACATGGCTACAACGCTAAACTTCATTACAACTGATGTAAGTATATCGGTTGATATGCTTCAGAAAGCGCTTAGTGAGGTTGTAGAAACGACATACAACTGTCTTTCTGTTGACGGAGATACTTCAACTAATGATATGGTATCTGTTATGGCAAACGGACTTGCAGGAAATGATGAGATAACAAGTGAGGGTGCAGATTTCGATATCTTCAAAAATGCACTTTTCGCTGTTATGATGAATATGACAAGAATGTTAGCAGCGGACGGTGAGGGTGCGTCAAAGCTTTTAGAGTGCAATGTTATAGGTGCTAAGGATTTTGAAACAGCAAGGACTGTTGCGAAAAGTGTAATATGCTCACCGCTGTTTAAGTGTGCAATGTTCGGTTCTGACGCTAACTGGGGAAGAATTCTTTGTGCAATAGGCTATGCAGACGCTGAGTTTGATATAAATAAGGTTTCGGTCAGTCTTAAATCTTCAAAGGGTGAAATTTTAGTTTGTGAAAACGGAGCAGGAGTAGAATTTTCAGAAGAAAAAGCTAAAGAAATTTTGCTTGAGGACGAAATTATTATTGATATAAGCTTAGGAGACGGAAGCAAAAAAGCAACAGCTTGGGGCTGTGATTTGACCTATGATTATGTTAAAATAAACGGAGATTACAGAAGTTAGGAGATATGGCGTGAAAAATATTTTTTCACGCACATTTTGGAGTCTTTGCCGCAAAAAGGTATTGCGGTAATTCCGTTGCCGGGACCGACTTAAATTTCGTAGGAAGGAGAGCCTTTGCAAAGCAAAGGCATGGTGATTAAAATGGAACAGATTTCAAATTATACCCGCACTAAAGTTTTGATGGATGCTCTGCCTTATTTGCAGAAGTATAATGATAAAATTGTTGTAGTTAAATACGGCGGAAACGCTATGACAAATGAAGTTTTGAAAGAAGCTGTCATGAGCGACATAGTACTTCTCGGAGCAGTGGGAATCAAGGTGGTTTTGGTTCACGGCGGAGGACCCGAGATAAATTCTATGCTTGACCGTGTGGGGATTGAGTCGAAGTTTATAAACGGGCTTCGTTATACTGATGCTGATACAATGGAAGTAGTTCAGATGGTACTGGCCGGCAAGCTTAACAAACAGCTTGTTCAGAATATTCAGACTCATGGCGGAAAAGCGTTAGGACTTTGCGGAATTGACGGTGAAATGATAGTAGCTGAAAAGCTTGACGGTGAAGCCGATTTAGGATTTGTAGGTGAAATAAAAAGAGTTTCCACACGACCGATTATAGACGCACTCAACAGCGGATTCGTACCTGTTATTTCAACTGTTGCGACCAGTGAAAACGGTGATACATATAACATAAATGCAGATACGGCAGCAGCCAGAATCGCAAGCTGTTTAAGAGCCGAAAATCTTATTCTTATGACCGATATAGCAGGACTTTTAGAGGATAAAAACGATGAAAGTACGCTTATTCCTCAGGTTAATGTTTCTGAGGTGCCGTATCTTAAAAAGAAAGGTATTATAAGCGGAGGAATGATTCCAAAAATCGACTGCTGTGTTGAAGCAGTAAGACGAGGGGTTAAAAAGACTTCGATTATAGACGGAAGAGTTCCGCATTCAATATTAATTGAACTTCTCTCAAATGAGGGCGTGGGAACTCAGTTTATGTAAAAAACATATCAGATACTGGAAAGGACAATGAAGTAAAAATGTCAACTATAGAAAAATTCAACGAACACATTATGCCTACATACGGTCGTTTTGATGTTGTTTTAGAAAAGGGTGAAAACCGCACTGCCGTTGACGAAAACGGTAAAGAATATATCGACTTTGGTTCAGGCATAGGAACAAACAGCTTAGGTTTTTGTGATGATGAATGGGCAGATGCCGTTTCAAATCAGGCTCATTTAATTCAGCATACATCAAACTATTATTATACAAAGGTTTCAGCTGATTTTGCGAGTAAGCTTACAGAGGCTGCAGGTTATTCAAAAATCTTTTTCGGCAATTCAGGTGCTGAAGCTAACGAGTGTGCAATAAAGCTTGCCAGAAAATACAGCTTTGACAAATACGGTAAAGGCAGACACAATATAATAACACTTGTCAACAGCTTTCACGGAAGAACTCTCTGCACACTTTCAGCAACAGGGCAAGAGGTTTTTCACAACTATTTCTTCCCGTTTGCAGAGGGCTTTATAAACACACCTGCAAACGATATAGAAATGCTGATAAAAACTCTTGATGAAAATAAAGATACGGTTTGTGCAGTTATGTTTGAATGTGTTCAGGGAGAGGGCGGAGTTATTCCGCTTGACAATGATTTTGCCGGTGCTATAATCAAAGAGTGTGAAAAGCGTGATATTTTAACGATTTGCGACGAGGTTCAAACTGGTGTCGGCAGAACAGGAAAGTTCTTAGCATGTGAGCATTATGGGATTAAACCCGATATAGTAACGCTGGCAAAAGGACTTGCAGGAGGAGTACCTATCGGCGTGTGTATGGCAAATGAAAAATGCAGTGATGTTCTTTCAAAGGGAATGCACGGCTCAACATTCGGCGGAAACCCTATAAGCTGTGCAGGAGGAAATGTTGTTTTAGACAGAGTTCTTTCAGATGGATTTTTGAATGAGGTTTCAGATAAGGGAGAATATCTGAAAAATAAACTTTGTGAAATAAAAGAGGTCGATGGTGTTGACGGTTTAGGATTAATGCTGGGTATAAGGCTTAAAACTAAAAACGCAGCAGAAGTTTGTAAGGAATGTTTGGAGGGCGGACTTCTTATTTTAACAGCGAAAGAGAAGCTAAGGCTTTTACCGCCGCTCAATATTACAAAAGATGAAATTGATAAAGGATTAAAGATTCTAAAGGATATATTAGACAAATAAAAAAGACAGCGTGAAAAATAATTTTTCACGAAAGAAAGGTGAGGTTATTTATATGAAACATTTACTAAAAATGCTTGACTTGTCAAAAGAAGAGATTATTGAGATTTTGAATCTTGCAGATCAGCTCAAATATGAAAACAAGAACGGCATCGAACACCATCATCTTAAAGGCAAAACTTTAGGAATGATTTTTCAGAAATCTTCAACCCGTACTCGTGTTTCATTTGAAACAGGTATGTATCAGCTTGGAGGAAATCCGCTGTTTTTATCGGCAAGCGATTTGCAGATAGGACGAGGCGAACCTGTACAGGATACTGCAAGAGTTTTGTCACGGTATATTGACGGAATTATGATAAGAACATTTGAGCAGAAAGAGGTTGAGGATTTAGCAGAGTATGGCTCAATCCCTGTAATTAACGGACTGACTGATTTTTGTCACCCATGCCAGATACTTGCCGACCTTATGACTATCAGAGAGATTAAAGGACGCCTTGAAGGCATAAAAATGTGCTATATCGGTGACGGAAACAATATGGCTAACTCACTTATCGTCGGCTGTTTAAAGGTCGGTATGAGCGTATCGATAGCTTGTCCGAATGATTATCAGCCGGACCCGGAGGTCTTAAAGTTTGCTGAAGACTTCGGCGATAAGTTCTTTATGACAGATAAGCCGCTTGAGGCGGCAAAAGGCTGTGATGTATTGTTCACAGATGTCTGGACCTCGATGGGTGAAGAAGCTGAAACCGAAAAGAGAAAAATTGCCTTTGACGGCTATCAGATTAATGACGAGGTTATGGCTCAGGCTAAATCTGACGCTATGGTTCAGCATTGTCTGCCTGCTCATAGGGGTGAAGAGATTACCGAAAAGGTTTTTGAAGCACACGCAGATGAAATCTTTGAAGAAGCAGAAAACAGACTTCATGCTCAAAAAGCTGTTATGGTTTTGTGTATGAAGGATAAGGATTAAATTAATATTTTTACAGGAGAAGCAAAAATGCTTTCGGAAATAGAAAACAGACGGAGTATTCGCAAATACAAAGATAAGCCTGTTTCAAAGAAGGACATTGAAAAAATTATTCATGCGGGAATTTTGGCGCCTTCTTCAAAAAACAGACAGCCATGGAAGTTTATTGTTGTTTCGGGAAAGTCAAAGGAAGAAATGTTAAGCGTTATGAAAACAGGCATTGAACGAGAAAAGAAAGAACCGCTTCTGCCTGAAAGTTCACATCATATCAAAGCCGCTGAATACACGGTGAATATTATGGAGCAAGCACCTGTGACTATTTTTATTGTCAATGCTTTGGGGCTTGAAATTGAAACTCAGATTTCTCCTGAACAGCGTGTTTATGAAATCTGCAACGCACAGTCAATCGGTGCCGCAATACAAAACATGACGCTCGAAGCGACTAAGCTGGGCTTGGGAAGCCTTTGGATTTGTGACATTTACTTTGCTTATAAAGAGCTCAAAAGTTGGTTTGATACTGACGGTGAGCTGTTTGCGGCATTAGCTGTAGGTTATGCCGACGAAGAACCTGGTGCCAGACCGAGAAAAAGTATAAAAGATATTGTTAAATGGAATGAGTAAGATTGATTTATAAGGATGATATAATATGAACAGAATTATTATATACGGAAGCAAATACGGAACAACAAAATGCTATGCCGACGAACTGGCTGTCAGGACAGGAATAAAGGCTGCTCCTTATGATGAGATAAAAGATATTGCAGTATATGATACCGTTATTTATCTAGGTGCTTTATATGCAGGCGGCGTTTTAGGCTTGAAGAATACAGTTAAAGGACTGCCGTATGATTTTAAGAAAAAGCTGATTATTGCAACCGTCGGACTGGCAGATGTTCATGACAAAGAAAATATAAACAATATAAGAAATTCTATAAAAAGGCAGATACCAAAGAAAGTATATGATAATGCAATGATATTCCATTTAAGAGGAGGCATTGATTATCGTAAACTGAATTTCAAACACAGGACTATGATGAAAATGCTTTATAAGAAAGCAAGCAATATACCAATAGACGAACAGACTTCAGAAATTAAAGCCATGATTGAAACATATAATCAAAAGGTAGATTTTATTGATTTTAATATGTTGAATAATATATTAGAGGTAATTTAAAATTTGTATGTGATTATAGAAAATGTTTAAAAATTACTTTAAAAGCATATAAACGTTTTTATAGTAAAACCTCCTATGGTAATAAAGTACCATAGGAGGTTTGTTTATGATTTTTTATTAATTATCATATAGTTTCACAGCAAATTACAAGTTATAGTGAAACCTTTCCCTGAACATCACCGTTTACAACATAATATGCAACATCATCTTCAGGCTTGACATAAACTTCAATGTTTTTTATAGCAGTTTTATTGTTACTCTTGTAATCAGCTTCGCATGACGCTAAAACATCGCTTGCAGTAACCTGCTTTCCGAAAAACTGAATATAAACTTTGCTGTCAATGGTTTTTTTAGCAGTTGTTTTCTTTGCAGCAGGCTTTTTAGCAGAAGAAGTCTTTTTTGCCGCTGCGGTTTTCTTTTCAGCAGTCTTTTTTGCTGTCTTTTTTTCTGCTGTTTTTTTAGTTTTAGCAGCAATAGGAGCTGCAGCAGGCATTACAGGTTTAGCTACAGTAACAGGGGTTTTCTTTGCATCATTTGCCATAATAGGTACTTCCTTTCAGAAATTTAATAAAGGTTAATTGTTTTACTTATTTTGCAACAGCATCTTTCAGAGCTTTACCGGCTTTAAAAGCAGGAACTTTTTTAGCAGGGATGCTTATAGGTTTTTTAGTCATTGGATTGATTGCATTTCTTGCTGCTCTTTCTTTTACTTCAAAGCTTCCGAATCCGACAAGAGAAATCTTTTCACCTTTTTTTAAAGAATCTGTGATTGCATCAATTACAGTTGAAAGTGCTTTTTCTGCGTCTTTTTTTGAATATTCACCTTTTTCAGCGATTAAATTAATAAGTTCAGTTTTAGACATAATGTTTTCCTCCGTTATTTATATTTTACCAATATTCTAATACATTATTTGCAGGTAGTCAATGATTTTATAAATTAATCAACTTTTTGAATAAGTTTTTTAATTAAAAATTTATCAACTTATACATTTCATACAAAAATATGCCTGTTTTATGGGATAAAACAGTTTTTGAAAGTGTATATTATTAATTTCAGAAAAATAACAAGTGAGAACAATGAGATTTTATAATAAAAACATTTAATAAAACATTGACTTTATAATACTACTTTGATAAAATAGTTATTTGAAAGATTAGTAATTTGATAATTACATTAAAATTTTCAAGCTATGATATTTTTATATTCAGAGGTTTCAATATTATAAGGTGGAGGTATGCCCTTAGAAAGGGCACAGTCATGTTTATGAGTAAGTTATCATCAATACAGATACTGGTAATTGGTTTCTTCGGAATAATTACATTAGGTTCAATTTTACTAATGCTTCCTATTGCAACAAGGGACGGTGAAACAACTACTCTTATCAATGCAATTTTTACTGCTACGTCTGCAACTTGTGTAACAGGATTGGTGGTATATGACACATACGCCCATTGGACATTATTCGGACAGGCAACAATCTTAACAATGATACAGATAGGCGGGCTCGGTTTTATGTCAGTTGCCACCTTTTTGTCAATTGCTTTGAGAAGAAAAATATCCTTAAAAGAACGTGGTATTATTCAGGAAGCAATGAACATGCCTGAAATTGCAGGTGTTGTAAGGCTTATGAGGCATGTTCTTATAGGAACTGTCTGTTTCGAGCTTTGCGGTGCTGTTATTTTCTGCTTCAAATTTATTCCTATTATGGGCATTGCAAGGGGAATTTACACATCTGTTTTTCATTCGGTATCATCATTTTGCAATGCCGGGTTTGATTTGTTCGGAAGAATCGAACCGGGTTCTTCATTAGAACACTTTAACGATGATGTTCTTATAAACATTGTGACTATTGCATTAATAGTTATCGGCGGAATCGGTTTTTATGTGTGGGAGGATATTCACAAAAACGGGATTCATTTTAAAAGATATAAGCTTCACTCGAAAATGGTTATTTCAATGACATTGTTTCTCATTATAGTTCCGGCAATTTTGTTTTTTGTTTTGGAACGAAATAATGCATATAAAGATTTTTCGACACCACAAGCTATGATGTCTGCGGGTTTTCAGTCGGTAACTCTTAGAACAGCAGGCTTCAGCACGGTTCATCCGTCGAATCTGACTGATTCATCTTCTTTGCTTGGATGTGTGTTAATGCTTATCGGCGGTTCGCCCGGGTCGACTGCAGGGGGAATTAAAACAACTTCTTTTATGGTTTTAATACTTGGCGTTGTGTCTATGCTTGCAAAGCGTGATTCAATAACAGCATTTAAAAGAAGATTACCGCATGGATTTCTTACAAAGGTTTCAGCTATTTTAACAATGTATTTATTCTTTGCTTTTATTTCTGTGGGAATTATTTGTGCAGTTGATTCTGTAAATTTAAAAGAGGGCTTATTCCAGGTCTTTTCCGCAATAGGTACAGTAGGTGTTGATATGACCGATACGGCACTTGCTTCAAACATTTCAAAAGCAATTTTGTCAGTACTGATGTTCTTTGGCAGAATAGGCGGTCTTTCGTTAGCACTTGCTTTTGCAAAGCCTATTACGGCGTCGCCTATTAAATACCCTACAGAAAAGATTTCAGTAGGGTAAAAAAGTTTTTTGAACTTATCTTTGAGACTTGATGAGAAAGTGATGATTTTAAAGACTTAAATTTTAAGTGGTATGTCGTTTCAATATTGTAATGGAGGATTTATATGAAGTCAATTTTAATTATAGGTATAGGAAGCTATGGAAGATATGCGGCACTCAAATATATGCAGTTAGGCCACGATGTTATGGTAGTAGATGAGGATGAAGAAAAGGTAACGGAAATTGCTTCAAAAGTGACATCGGCACAAATCGGTGACTGTACCAGAGAAGAGGTTCTGCGTTCGCTTGGTATTAATTCATATGATATCTGCATAGTGTCTATCGGTGATAATTTTCAGGCGTCTTTAGAAATTACTTCACTTTTGAAAGAGCTCGGAGCGTCTTGGGTTATTTCTATGGCTTCAAAAGATAATCAGGCAAAGTTCTTACTAAAGGTGGGTGCAGATTCGGTTGTTTATCCTAATAAGGACAGTGCCGAGCATCTTGCAATGAAAACAGGTTCCAATAATGTTTTTGAGTTTATTGAGCTTACTACCGAGGTTTCAATATATGAAATTCCCGTTCCGAATAAATGGATAGGAAAATCTATTCAGGAGATTGATATAAGAAATAAATACGGTATTTCTATTTTGGCTGTGAAGGTCGGAAATGATATTACCGAAGTTCCGAGTGCTGATTATACTTTTGTTGATATTGAAAATGAACATTTAATTGTTATGGGAAAAGAAAAGGATATATATAAACTGAAATAATCATATTGCATTTCGACTTTTTTCTGCCTTTGGTGAGATTGCCAAGGGCAGTTTTTATTTTGCCTGTCACAAAATCATCACACTTATGTGGTAAGTTATAGTAAGAGTATTTTACAGATTTTAATCATTAGTAAATCAAATTTGCATTTTTGTAAACATAAGTTGCTTGTGAATATATGTTATTTGTGATATGCTTACGAATAGATTTAATACAAAATTAAATCTTGACTTGTTTTTAAAATATCATTGTATAATCGGAGGTAATACAAATGCTGTCATTAGTAAATATTAATAAGGATTACGGAAGCGGCGAACAGACAGTTCATGCATTAAAAAATGTTAGCATTCATTTCAGAGAGAATGAATTTGTTTCGATTCTGGGTCAGTCAGGCTGCGGAAAAACAACCATGCTGAATATTATAGGCGGACTGGACAGATATACAGACGGAGATTTAATTGTAGGAGGAATTTCAACTAAAAAATATAAAGCAAAGGATTGGGACACATACCGTAATCATTCGGTAGGTTTTGTATTTCAAAGCTATAATCTCATTATGCATCTCAGTGTTTTAAGAAATGTTGAGCTTGCTTTGACTCTTTCCGGAATTTCAAAATCCGAGAGAAAGAAAATGGCTGAAACAGCACTTGAAAAGGTAGGATTAAAAGACCAGATTCATAAAAAACCAAATCAGCTTTCGGGCGGTCAAATGCAAAGGGTTGCAATAGCTAGGGCTTTGGTTAACAACCCTGATATTATTTTGGCAGATGAGCCTACCGGTGCTCTTGATACTGAGACCAGTATTCAAGTCATGGAGCTTTTAAAAGAAGTTGCCAATGATAAGCTTGTTGTTATGGTTACGCATAATCCGTCTTTGGCTCAGCAGTATTCAACAAGAATTATTAAGCTTTCTGACGGAGAGGTAACAGACGATTCAAATCCGTTTGAATATGCTGCCGAGACAAGTGATGAAAATAAAGTCGAGGATAAAAAGGAATTTAAGAAAAAGAAAAAAGCCAACAAGAAAAAATCTATGAGCTTTTTAACCGCACTTTCACTTAGTTTCAGAAACTTAAATACAAAAAAGGCAAGAACTATCCTTACTTCTTTTGCAGGAAGTATAGGAATTATAGGAATAGCACTTATTTTATCACTTTCAAGCGGTTTTCAGACATATATTACAGCTATGGAGGAGGAAACACTTTCAGCATATCCTCTTCAGATTGACAAGCTGGCGATGGAAAATGAAATGTCTGTTTTTTTCTCTGATAATTCCGAAACAGAAGAAAAGACCGAATTTCCCGATGATAAAAAAGTGTACAAAAAAGATGTTCTTGATTCGATAATAAATTCTTATGCAGAGGGCGTTACTGTTAACGATATGAAAAGCTTTAAAAAGTATATTGAGGATAACGGTAATAAGTTTGACGATTTAATAAACAGCGTTCAATATAAGTATGGAAATCAATTTAATGTGTATTCTTCGGAATATGATGAAAATTCCAATACAATAAATAATCCTATAGATTTCGACAGTACATCTGAAGTAACGCATGGAAGCGTTAATATGATGATGGGTCAGACGGCTGTGTGGAGCGAGCTTATAGACAACAGAAAGCTTTTAGAATCACAGTATGATGTTTTAGAAGGAAGCTGGCCTAAGGATAAAAATGAGGTTGTTATAGTTGTTGATAAATACAACAGAATAGATGATTATGTTTTATATTCATTAGGGTTAAGAAGCATTGATGATTATAACAAATCGGTGAATGCTATTGTTTCCGGCAATAAAGATGATATTCCAAACCAGGCTTCTGAATTCACATTTAATGAGCTTTTAAATAAAACATATAAGCTTGTCTTATCTGATGATTATTATCAAAAACAAAACGGAGTCTGGATTAATAAATCAAATGATACAAAGTATATGAAAAATATTTTAGACAAGTCGCTTGATTTAAAGGTTTCCGGTATAATCAGAATAAAAGACGGGGTTACCGCAACTGCTTTTGAAAGCGGAGGAATCGGATATACGAGTGATTTAACAAAGTATATAGTTGAGTCTGTAAATGAATCTGAAATTGTTAAAGAGCAGATGTCAAACCCTGACATAAATATTTTTACAGGGGAAAAATTCAGTGCTCAGGAAAGCTTTGAGAATAATCTGAATACTTTAGGAGTATCAGATCTTGATGAACCTTCATCTATACTGTTTTATGCTAAGGGTTTTGATGAGAAAGAAGCTTTGGTAGAAATTTTAGATGAATATAATGCTTCAAGAAAAACTGACAGTGAAAAAATTCAATACACAGATTATGTCGGTCTGATGATGAGTTCCATTACAACGATTATTAACTCAATTTCATATGTGCTGATTGCTTTTGTTACTATTTCTTTGATAGTTTCTTCGATTATGATTGGCATTATAACCTATATTTCAGTTTTAGAGAGAACAAAGGAAATCGGTATTTTAAGAAGTATCGGTGCGTCTAAGCGAGATATTTCCCGTGTGTTTAATGCCGAAACACTTATAGTAGGTTTTACATCGGGAATTATCGGTATTGCGGTTACTGTGCTTTTGGATATTCCTATTACCATGATTATTAAAAGTTTAACTGATTTGGATATCGTTGCTATGCTCCCTCTGGGCGGTGGAATAATACTTGTGATTATCAGTATGCTTCTAACGCTTATAGCAGGTTTGATTCCATCCAGAATGGCAGCTAAAAGAGATCCTGTTGTGGCACTCAGGTCTGAATAAAAATCTGCTGATTGACTATACTATTTTTACCGATGTATCTTAATTTGTTTTAATTAAGAGTAGATAAAAGTTGCATTTGCAACAGAATTGAAAGTTTTGTTATGGTATATTATTATATGGAAATATAAATAACTAATATATGGCATAAGGATATCAAAATTTTTATATAATAAAGTCCGTAACAGTTGTTGGATTATTATATCTAAGTTTAAATTTTTGTATTAACGAAGCTTTAATTTAAAATAAAAATCGGCAGCAGATTTTGTTTGGAGGAAAAAATAAATGTCAGCTATTAAAATTACAGATAATTTATTTTCGGTTGGGATTTTAAATCCTGCGATGAGAATTTTTGATGTTATAATGAAAACCGATTACGGAACATCTTATAATTCATACATTTTAAAGGGTGAAAATAAGACTGCTTTGATTGAAGTAAGTCATGCAGATTTTTTTGATTCTTATTTAGATAATATAAAAGATGTATGTGACCTTTCGGATATTGATTATATAGTTTTAAATCATTGCGAGCCTGACCACAGCGGTGCTTTAGCTGAGGTTTTAAAGCATTGCAGTCCGAAAATTGTCTGCACAAAAGCAGGTTCAAATTTTTTAAAGAACATCACGAATAATGATAACATTGATTTTATGATTGCCGGTGACGGTGACTCTATTGATTTAGGCGGAGTTTCACTCAAGTTTATACCGTCTGCATTCTTACATTGGCCTGACTCAATGTTCACATACTGTGAAGAAGAGAAAGCGCTCTTTTCATGTGATATGTTCGGATGTCATTATTGTGAGCCGTATATCATTGACGATTTCATTGCATATGACAAGTCATATGAGGTTGCATTAAAGGGATATTATGACGCTATTTTCGGACCTTTTAAACCGTTTGTTTTACAGGGCATGAAAAAGCTTGAAGGACTTGAAATTGATACAATATGTCCCAGTCACGGACCTGTCCTTACCAAAAGCGGAAAGCTTGAAAGCGTATTGGAAAAATATAAAGAGTGGAGTGCTCCTTTAAAAAAGGAGAAGAAATCAATCCCGGTGTTTTATTGTTCTGCATACGGGAATACAAAAAAAGCAGCTTGTGCTATAAGTCATGGCATATCTAAAGCTTCTTCTGATATAATTTCAAATGTTTATGATATAAACGACTATGACTTAGCTGAGCTTGCAGAAATTATAAATTCAAGTGACGCTTTTGCAGTCGGTTCTCCGACAATCAACGGTGACGCTGTTGCACCTGTTTGGAGTTTAATAAGCACAATTGATGTCATAAATAACCGTAAGAAAAAGGCTCTTGTTTTCGGTTCCTACGGCTGGAGCGGGGAAGCAATTCCGAACCTTATAAACAGACTGAAGGGCATAAAAAATGATGTGTTCGGTGAAGGATTTAAGTTCTGCTTTGTCCCTACAGACGAAGATTTAAAGGCTGCTGAAGAAACAGGAGAAGCATTTGCAAAAGATACATTAGGTAATTCATAATTATTAACACAAAGGTGTTAAAATATATAAAAATTGAGGAGGAAAAAATTATGGCAAAATGGATTTGTCCGGTTTGCGGATATGTACACGAGGGAGACACACCTCCTGAGAAATGCCCACAATGCGGTGTTCCGGGTGAAAGATTTAACAAAGCTGAATCTGCCGGATTAACATGGGCTGACGATCACAAAGTTGGTATTGCTAAGGATTTAGATCCTGCTGTTGTACAAGATCTGAGAGATAACTTTAACGGTGAGTGTTCAGAGGCAGGTATGTATCTTGCAATGGCAAGAGTAGCAATCAGAGAGGGTTATCCTGAGGTTGGTCTTTATTATGAGAAAGCTGCTATTGAGGAAGCAGAGCATGCTGCTAAGTTTGCAGAGCTTTTAGGTGAAGTAGTAACAGATTCAACTAAGAAGAATCTTGAACTTAGATACATGGCTGAGAACGGTGCTTGTGAAGGTAAACTTATGCTTGCTAAGAAAGCTAAGGAGCTTGGATACGACGCTGTTCATGATACAGTTCACGAAATGGCTAAGGACGAAGCTCGTCACGGCCGTGCATTCAAGGGCTTGCTTGACAGATATTTCGGCGATAAGTAATTAAAGCAATGATTACTGAAAGAGGAACAGAGTTTTTTCTCTGTTCCTCTTTTTATGTTTAAATAAAATGTGTTTTAATAATTTTACGCAACTCAAGGTTGCAAAAGTTCCACTCCCAGTTGGTAGAATTATTATGCCTAATATGGTATAATTAAAACAAAGGAGGAGGTAAGTATGACAATAGGTGAACAAATTCAGAATATTCGCATCGAAAAAGGCTTGACACAGGAAAGACTTGCAGAAATGCTGGAGGTTTCAAGGCAGTCAGTTTCAAAATGGGAACTTGGTCAGGCTGTGCCTGATGTTGATAAAATTATTCGCATGAGCGAACTGTTTGATGTTTCGACTGATAAAATTCTTTTGAGAAATACTGATGAAAAACAAGTTAATAAAAATCCTCTGCATTTAGGCAGTGTTTATCTTGTGGTTAAGGATTTTGAAAGATCAGTGGAGTTTTATGAGAAGTTTTTGGGTGTCAGTGTATCAAATCGATGTAGAAGCGGAAATAAATTCGTGGAATTTTATATTGATAATAAGTGCATCGCTCTTATGAACGAGAACAATATTAAAGGTCACTGTACATTGCTTGACAGTCCGTATAAGTTCGTTCAGAATTTTTGGGTGGAGGATTTGAAAACCGAGTATGAGCGTGTAAAATCGCTGAACATAGGTAATGTTACGGAAATTTTAGAGGCATATCCAACATATCGATATTTTCATCTGACCGACCCCGATAATAATATAATTGAAATTACAGGAGGTTATCATATGAACGAGAATATTTGTCAAAGCTGTGCAATGCCGTTAAGTGACGATTATTACGGTACTAATTCTGATGGAAGTAAAAATCATGAATACTGCAAATACTGTTTTGATAACGGAAAGTTTGTAAATAATCAAACTCTTGAAGAAAAAATCGAAAGCAATATTAGGTTTTGGGTTGATGAAGAGAACGGAATTACCGAAGAAATTGCAAGACAAAAGCTCAGTAAGCTTTTCCCGACATTAAAAAGGTGGAAGAAATAATAAAAAAGCAAGCATACGATCTTTGTTCCCGTATGCTTGTTTGCTTTATTCTGACTGTTTATTTTTCCAGTAGTTTAGTTCGGGCAGCTGTTTTGCAAAATATTCTCTTGCTTGTTCAGGAGTGAAATTATCATTTGACATATGAGATGAAAGAAAGTCAAGTAGTTCGTCTAAGGATTTATATGTGAACTCTCCGTCATTATAGCACCATTTGCAGTATTCTTCGTTAAAATTGTTATCAGGCTCACGGCTTATTAAGCTGTCATCTTCTAACGGCATGCCGCATACCTGACAAATTAATTTTCTAGGTGAACCTAAAAGTGTGTTGATTGAAATATCAAAGGTTTTAGAAATCAGTTTTAAAGTATCTGTGTTTGGTACGGTTTCACCAGTCTCCCAGCGTGAAATTGCCTGTCGTGTAACAAATAGTTTTGCAGCCATTTCATCTTGCGTAAGTTTATTGTTTATACGAATGTTTTTTAATACTTCACTTGTGTTCATATTACTGCCTCCTTTACTTTATTATATTGTAAGTCATATATTATTACAGGTCAAGCAACTGTTTGTTGCGTTTATGTTTTTTAATGTTAGATATTATTTATTTACCGGCTTTTTGTTATTATAAATAAAATTCACAACTGCCATAGATACAATAAGTGCATATCCTAAAAAGCTTAAAGCATCGGGTATTTGTCCGAAGATAAAGAACGAGAAAAGCGTTGAAAAAATAATCTGTGTGTAGTCGTATATCGAAATCTCTTTTGCAGGAGCGTGAACATAGGCAGCGGTAATTGTAAATTGTCCGCCTGCGGCAGCTGCTCCGCATAAAATCAGAAAAACAGTTTGCTTTAGTGACATTGGTGTAAAGTTGAAAATTAAATACGGCAGACTTACTAAACATGAGAAAGCCGAAAAGAAAAATACTATAAACGGTCCTTTTACACCTCGGGTTCCTAAAACTCTGACCATTGTATATGCAACACCTGCTGCAAACCCTCCGAAAAGCCCCAGAAGTGACGGAAATAAATCTGCATTGGCAAGGGACGGTTTTATTACAAACAGGCTTCCTATAAATGCAACTAAAACCATAGTGCCCTGAATTGGGGTAAATTTTTCTTTCAGCACAAAATACGAACAAAGTATAGCAAAGAACGGTGACATTTTGTTGAGTATTGATGCGTCTGACAGCACAAGATGGTCGACCGCATAAAAGTTGCAGAAAATACCTATTGTTCCGAATCCCGCACGAAGTATAAGAAATTTTAAATCGCCTTTTTGAATTTTAAATGCACTCTTATCTTTAAGTAAAAGAACAAGTGCAAATATAAGTGCTACAAAATTTCTGAAAAAGCTTTTTTGTATTGACGGAATATCTCCCGCAAGCTTTATAAAAACACCCATAAGTGCAAACATAAATGCAGAAATAATTATATAAAAAATTCCTTTGTATTTCGGATTTATAGTTAGTTTCAATTTTGTTATCTCCTTATAGTGTTACTTTTTAAATATTATCACCAAAGCTTTATAATGTCAAACAAAAAAGATAAAGGTGTAACTTACACCTTTATCTTTTTTGTTATTCGTTTTTCTTATATTCTAAAATATCACCCGGCTGGCAGTCAAGCACATCACAGATAGCTTCTAAGGTAGAAAATCGAATCGCACTGATTTTTCCCGTTTTGATTTTGGAAAGATTGACGTTTGATACTCCTACTTTTTCGGAAAGCTCATTAAGAGACATTTTTCTGTCTGCCATAACACGGTCCAGTCTTAATACTATTGACATATTGTCACCCCTTAAAGTGTTTCGTCAGACTGCTTTTGAAGCTCTATTCCATACGCAAACGACTGTGAAAGGCACAAAACTATAATTCCGGTTATAATACTTTGCAAGTTAACAGAGATTTCCGCATTTTCCACACCCAAAACAGCACGAGAAATTATGCTCATAATAAGCGATACAATAGTAACTGCAATAAAGAAAATTCCGATTTCTCTAACCATTCGAGTATTATCCTTTTGAAACGGTGTCTGTCCCTTAGAAAATTTAGTTTGTCCTAATGTCGTTTTTAAAATAAGATTAACATTTCTAAACACCATAGCCATAAGCGAAAGAATAATAACAGCACAAATAGAAAACAGCAAAATTGCAGTCATATTAACCTTGCCGTCAGAATACAAAACATTCATCTCATAGCCGTATGTTGTAAGCGAATTTCCCAGTGTTTCTGAACCTTTTTGCAATATCTCTTCAAGCCAATTCGCTGACGCTGCTGATGCTATTAAAACAACCACCATTATAGCTGTTGTGAACCAATGCAGTACCTCTAATATTTTTGCGAGTATAATTGCCGCTTTGTTAACTGATTTCATAATAATTCCTCCTGAAAATAATAATCCAACCGGTCTGGTGTTTATAGTATAGCACCTCATTTCATGTTTGTCAAGTATTTTTTTATGTTTATCATTAAATTTTTTATTTTTAGTGATTTTGTTCATCTAAATAAAAAGGCGAACATAAATTTGTTGATATTACAAATTCTGTTCACCTTTTTATTTTATTGTTATATAAATACCGCCGTTTGAATTAATTAATAGACAGGATTTTATGAAATATCATCGCTGTCTGATTAACATTATCAAACATATGTTATTTTAACACGAGAATGAAAGGAAAATTTATGGTATATTTAAGTCCGCGATTTGGATTCAATGTCATCGTTGCCCTGTTGAACCAAATCCTCCTGCACCTCTGACAGTATCTGAAAGCTCATCGGTTTCGATAAAAGAAGCTTTCAAAAACGGCGTAATAACAAGCTGTGCAATTCTCTCACCGTTTGAAATAGTTTGAATATCATTAGAGTGATTGTGCAGTGCTACCATTATTTCACCTCTGTAGTCAGCGTCAACAACCCCGACTTTGTTGGCAGGTGCAAGACCTTTTTTTGAAGCAAGTCCCGAGCGTGCATAAATAAGCCCTGCATATCCTACAGGAATCTCCATAGAAAGATATGTATGTATCATTACAGTTTCGCTCGGTTTTATGTCAATATCTTGGTCTGTGACTGCATATAAATCACACCCAGCAGAAAAGTCTGAACCATAGGTTGGTATTACAGCTCTGTCATCAAGTTTTTTTATTTTAATTTCTTGATTTATCATATTTTTATGCTCCTCTTATTGAATTAAACTAAATTAAGTCTTGGGTCATCATCTGAAACGGTGCAGACCCTGCCATCTGTAAGCGATTTCTGAACATCGATAATTCTTTGATTTTCAGAGCCTCTGAATTTTATATTAAGGTTTTTCTTTTCTTCAATAAATTCACCGTCTATCATTATATCAATATATGACAGAAGTTCAGCAGTACACTCACAGTTCACCTTGCTTTCATTTGTTAAATCCCTGTCAAAGCGATATCCCGAATAGCACCATATACTTTTTTGAGGAAATGTCTCTTTAATTCTTTTAACAAATGAAACAAGTGAGCGTTGATTTTCAACCTCGAAAGGCTCACCTCCGAGAAGTGAAAAACCGCTTATATAATCAGGCTCCATAGCCTTTAATATTTCATCTTCTGTTTCAGCAGTAAAAGGTTTTCCAAAATTAAAATCCCAAGTTTCAGGATTAAAACAACCTTTACAGTGGTGAGAACATCCGCTCACGAAAAGTGAAACTCTGACTCCCGGGCCGTTTGCAATATCGTGTTTTTTTATTGTGGCATAATTCATTATGAGCTGATGTCCTTTCTAAGCAGGTTTTACAGATGAAGAACTCTTGACTTGATTTCCTTAGTCTTACCTTCATTCCAGAAGTTTTCACCTAAGTAACCGCAGGTTCTTCGTGTAACATTCATCTTTGCATGATCCTTGTTGTGGCATTGCGGACATTCCCACTCGTTATCATCGTTAATGATAATTTCACCGTCATATCCGCATTCCTGACAATAATCGCTCTTAGTGTTAAATTCAGCGTACTGAATATTTTCATAGATATATTTAACAGCGGCCGAAAGTGCAGGAAGATTATTTCTCATATTAGGAATTTCAACATATGAAATAGCTCCGCCTGAAGAAATCTTTTGGAACTGGCTTTCAAATTTGAACTTATCAAAAGCGTCAATATTTTCTCTTACGTCAACATGATATGAGTTTGTATAATAACCTTTATCGGTAATATCTTTGATTGTTCCGAATTTCTCTTTGTCAATTCTTGCAAAACGATAGCAAAGCGACTCAGCAGGTGTTCCGTAAAGAGCAAATCCGATTCCTGTGTCAGCCTTCCACTTTTCGCAGGTGTTTCTCAGCTTGTTCATAACTCTGAGAGCAAAATCAAGGCCCTCAGGGTCAGTCTGAGATACGCCTTTCATAACCTTGGTAACTTCATAAAGACCGATATATCCGAGTGAAATAGATGAGTATCCGTTCATCAGGTATTTGTCTATCTTTTCACCTTTTTTAAGTCTTGCAATAGCACCGTACTGCCAGTGGATAGGTGAAACATCGCTCTTTGTTCCCATAAGTGCGTTGTGTCTGCACATCAAAGCTTCATAGCAAAGCTCCAAACGCTCTTCAAGGATTTCCCAGAATTTTTCTTCATCGCCCTTTGCGATAATTCCTATTTGCGGAAGATTGATTGAAACAACACCCTGATTGAATCTTCCTTCGAATTTGTATTCGCCGTTTTCATCCTTCCAAGGTGCAAGGAACGAACGGCAGCCCATAGGTGAGAAAACATTGCCTTCATAATTTTCACGCATTTTTTTAGCTGAAATATAATCAGGATACATTCTTTTAGCAGAACATTCTACTGCTAGTTTTGTGAGATAGTCATACTTTCCGCCGTTTAAGCAGTTATGTTCATCAAGAACATAAACCAGTTTAGGGAATGCAGGGGTAACATATACACCCGTTTCATTCTTTATTCCCTCAAGACGCTGACGGAGAATCTCTTCAATAATCATAGCGTTTTCTTTTATGTATTCGTCATCTTTTTCTAGGTGCAGGAACAATGTGACGAAAGGTGACTGACCGTTTGTCGTCATCAATGTGTTAATTTGATATTGAATAGTCTGAACACCTGATTTAAGTTCGGCCTGCAAGCGTTCTGCAACTAGCTTGTCGACAGTTTCCTGAGAAACACTTTCACCGCATGACTGCTTTATAGACTTTTCAAACTTATCCTTTGATTTTCTTAAATATTTTCCCAAATGCTTTAAATCAACCGACTGGCCGCCGTATTGACTGGAAGCAACAGCAGAAATAATCTGAGTTGTTATTGTGCAGGCAACCTGAAAACTCTTAGGGCTTTCAATCATCTTGCCGTTCATAACTGTACCGTTGTCAAGCATATCGCCTATATTTATAAGACAGCAGTTGAAAATAGGCTGTACAAAATAGTCAGCGTCATGGAAGTGGAAAATTCCTTCTTCATGTGCTTTTGAAAGCTTTTCGGGAAGAAGAACTCTGTTGGTTAAATCCCTTGAAACTTCTCCTGCTATATAGTCTCTCTGTGTTGAAGCAAGTACAGTGTTTTTATTTGAGTTTTCTTCTGCAAGCTCTTTGTTTTCATTCCTGATAAGGCTTAAAATAGAATCATCGGTAGTATTGGCTTTACGAACTAAAGCCCTTTGATAACGATATATAATATAAGTCTTAGCAAGAACGAAAAGCTCAAATTCCATCAATTTTTCTTCAATGATATCCTGAATGTCTTCAACAAGCATTCTTTTCCTGTTTTTGCCCTCGATATAGGTTAGAATCGATTCGATTTGAGTGTCTGTTGCTCTTTCGTTTTCTTCTACTTCCTCATTTGCTTTCTTAATGGCAATAATAATTTTACTGCGGTCAAAGTCTACTGCTCGTCCGTCTCTTTTTACAACTTTCATAGATGCCCTCTCCTTATACATTCTTCATATTTTTACTCTCTTTTAATTATGAGAATATCTGCTCTAATCTTGTTCTGCACGGCATTGATATTAGTATATGACTTTTGTTTTGTTATGTCAGTTGCAAATGCAACTATTTCAATAATAAATACAACATATAGTGATTTTTCTGGAAAAGAATACATATAACTAGTATTTCAATTGCTAAGCAAGATTAACAAAAGAGGACGAATTGTTTATAATAAACAAAAAATCAGGATAAAGTTTGGTAAAGATTTTATTTGATAATTAAAATTGTAATAGTTGCATTTGCAACAGTTGTATGATATTATGTAATTAGTAGAATTTTAGTGTGAAAGGTGTTTCTGACATGTCTGATACCAGGATATTTGACGATATAAGTGAAGAAGAAATTTCCCGTATGAAGCTTTGCTTCAAGGCCGTCAACAAGAAATATACAGCAGGAGAGACTATAAACAGTATTGAAAATTTAAGCGTTGGAATTGTTGTATCGGGATTAATAGAGATAACAAAATTTGATTTTGACGGAAACAGAACTATTCTTGAGTGCATTGCCGAAAACGAAATATTCGGAGACCTGTTTTTTTCTCAAATTCATGAGGGTGATGTTCAGATAATTTGTTCAGCAGACGCAGAGGTTATGTTTATAGATTATGACCATTTGACAAAACAGTGTCAGAATGCTTGTGCTCATCACAGTAAACTGATTCAGAATATGCTTTTTATAGTATCTGAAAAGTCAAAAAAGTTAAGCAACAGGGTAGAAGTTTTGAGCCAAAGAACACTCAGAAAAAAGCTTATTACATATTTTAATATGCTTTCAAAAGAAACAGGAAAGCGAAATATTGTTCTTCCCTTTTCTCTGAGCAGCTTGTCAGACTATCTTTGTGTTGACAGAAGTGCTATGCTCAGGGAAATGAAGAAAATGCGTGAAGAGGGTTTGATAGATTCTCATGCAAAAAAGGTAAATATATTATATGATCAGACAATGTTTTGATTAGGATAATATTTGACAATAACAAGATAATAATAAACAATACTTTTTAAAATTTTTAAAGTACAATCTAATTGTAAATTAAAATCGGAAAGGATTGAATATTATGACTGAAAAAGAAAAAATGTTATCGGGCGGACTGTATATAGCAAATGATCCTGAGCTTAAAAGGGAATTTAAAATGTCAAAGGAATTTGTAAGGAAATATAATATAACCACTGAGGAAGAACTTGAACTCCGCTTAGAACTTATAAAAGGTATATTCAAAAGTGTGGGTAAGAACTGTTATATTGAACCTCCGTTTCATTGTGATTACGGATGCCACATTTCAGTGGGAGATAATTTCTATGCAAACTATGATGCAATTATTATAGATGTTAATGAAGTAATAATAGGCGATAATGTTATGTTCGGTCCAAGGGTAAGTATTTATACTGCCGGTCATCCTATAGATGCAGATATAAGAAACGAGCTTTTAGAATACGGCAAAAAAGTTGAAATAGGAAGCAATGTATGGGTAGGCGGTAACACAGTATTTAATCCGGGAGTAAAGGTAGGAAATAATGTTGTAATAGGTTCGGGTTCGGTTATTACAAAAGATATTCCGTCTAATGTTGTTGCAGTGGGAAATCCTTGCCGTGTTCTCCGTGAGATAACAGATAAGGACAGAGAATACTGGCAGAAACAAAAAGATGAATACTATAAAAAATAAAATTTAATTATCGAAGTTTTAAGCTGATAAATTATTAAATCAATAATAAGGTTGTGCATACTGAAATGTGAATGTACAGCCTTATTTTTTTGCAAAGAATTTTTAAATACTTCTTGACAAGATATACTATGTATGATATAGTATTGTGCATAGGGAGGTGTTCGGATGGAGGCA